>Ga0315291_10003860_pt1 | contig 19241 bp, 19 predicted proteins | sample YL17G12_20_MG_FD_203070 | JGI IMG/M metagenome (GOLD analysis project Ga0315291, IMG submission 203070) | Sediment microbial communities from Yellowstone Lake, YNP, Wyoming, USA - YL17G12_20 | ecosystem: Environmental > Aquatic > Freshwater > Lake > Sediment | place: USA: Wyoming | collected...
ATCACCCGCGGCGTGGCGATCACGTTGGTGTCGCCGACGGTCTCCAGGGCGTCGAGGAACGCGCCCAGGCTGCTGTCCAAGAAGCCGAACTTCAGGCCGCCTTTCTCGAACTTGACTTCGCCCAGCGAGGCCGGCGGGGTACCCCAGCCGAGCTTGACGTTGGCCTTATCGCGGAGCAACTGGAAGTTGACGCCGAACTGGTTCTTGTCGTCGAGCTTCACGCTGAGGATCATCGCCTCGATGGCCACTTGCAGCGGCCGCACGTCGATTTCCTCGACGACCTGGTCGATTTCGGCTAGCACCGCCCGATAGTCGCGTACCACCACTACGTCCCCGCCGGCGAACTTGTTTCCTCCGGCCGCGGCATCGTCGGTGGCGATGCCCACCTCGGCCGCCGCGGAGACGCTCACCACGCCCACCGTCGCCGTCAACAGCGGCTGGATCAGGGCCTGCAATTCGGCCGCCGTCACGTAGTTGGGTCGATACACGCGGGTGACGACCTTATCCATCGCCTGTTCCAGGCTGTCGAAGTCTGCCGGGGTACCCACGAAAATGAACTTCCCTTCGCGCCGCGCTACCAGCCCGCTCGACTTCAGGATCGCATCCAGTGCCCCTCCGATGTCCACGCCCCGGAGCGTGGCCGAGACCTTCCCTTGCACGCTCTTGCTGACCAGGATGTTCAGGTTGCCCTCGGCGGCCAGAAAATCCAGGGCCTCGCGAATGTCGATGTCCGGGATATGGATCGAGAGGTTGTTGTCCCCTTCGCCGTCGACGCGAGGTTTGGCGTTGGGACGTGCGGGGCCGCTTTCTGCGGCCACGGCCGACGAGGGCTTCTTCGCACCTGCCGGCGGCACTGCCGGTGGCACTGGCGTCCCGCCAGTGGCACCCGGCCCGCCCTCCGTTGCGGCTTCCTCCGACTCGGAATCGAACTGCTCCCGCACGTAATTCCGCACCTCCTCCAACCCGGACTTGCCCGTTTCGGGCATAAACTGCTGCGTGCGGGCAAGATACGGCTCGGCCGGCAGCGGGCCGAGCGGAGCAGCACAGGTCGGCCCGGGCGCAATCAGGTCGACCCCCCGCAGCGCCGGCTGCAAAAGCGACTCCCGGTGGCCGGGGTCGATCGCCAGCGAGCCCCCGGAAGGACGAAGGTCTGGGGGCTCGCCGACCAACGCGACCATGCTTCGGGACCAACCTTCGGTCGGTGCCCTGCCCCGTGGCTGCCCGTCGACCCCAGCCACCGGCCGAGGCGCCCAGTGACCGACACAGATCGCCAACCCGACACCTAGGAAGGCGAACGTACACGGCAGCGCCACACGACGAAAGGTTCTCATGGGTCATCCATGACGCCGAGACAATGGACGAGGAATAGGGGATCAGAGACTGGGAATTGGGGTTGAAGACCCCGAGCAGCAACCTTCTCCTGGTTCTGCCTCTGGTTCTTCTGCCCTCTGTCTGTTGCCTCTCGCTGTCACGTGCGGCTCACTCCCCGTCCCTGGAAAACTCGATCCGGCCGGAGGGGGCCGGGACGGGGAGCGTCAACTCGAATTGCCGACCCTTCCGCTGCAAGACAATCCGCCGCGGGTGCACCGTGGCCAACGTGAACTCGACCTGCTGCCCATCCTTGGCCAGTCTCACGGTTTCCCCCTGACGGTACGACTTCCCGTTGATCTGTGCCACCCGCCGGTGCGATCCGACGATGGTGCCCGAGAGCACCATGCCCAATCCCTCCGGCGTTTCCTCCAGGGCCTTCTTCCCGAGTCCGCTCTCGGCCTCCGCCTTGGCCGCCTCGTTCTGCGGGATCAGGAACGGATCGCGCCGGCCAAGCACGGGGTTCGTGGCTGTGGTCCGCGGATCGTTGTCCATCCATCGGACCAGTTGGTGCCAAGGGTACTTTGGGCCCTCGGCCTTCTTGCCTTTGGCTCCCGAATCGGCCGGGATGGCGGCCGATCGCCCCGGGGCCGAGACGGCAGCCTGCCCGCCAACTGCGGCCTTGGTGGCCGCATCGTCTTTCTTCATCCAACCCCACACCAGTGGTACCCAGAACCACAACGCCACCAGGCACAACGTCCCCAGTACGACCGCCTTTTTGGGGTGCTTAGTCAACTCCCGCCGTAACTGTCTGCTTACTCTGCTCAAACCCACGGTATCGTGTCGCGGACCGCAGCGGATGCTGACCGCCCTGGTCCGACTCCTCCAGTGTATCGGTTATTCGGACTTCCCGACGTAATCGGAATTCTCTGAGTTATTGGAAAAGACAACCAAGGTTAGCTTGCACAAGACATGTTTCTCATTCTGCCCATCCTGCTTTACGGTGACTTCTTCTGCCCAGATTACCAGGGGCAGCTTTTCTACGCCTTCCAGGAATTCGCAGATCCCGGCGAACGGGCCACCGCACTCCATCTTGATCGGGATCTGGGAGATCGTCTCATAGGGGACAGCCGGCTCAGGGTCGAAACGCGTGACGTTGGCACCGGCCGCCTTGGCCAGCTCATGGATCTGCCCGTAGGCCGCAGAAAGCCCGCCTCCGACCGGTGCCCGCTCCTGCCAGGCCGCGGTGTAGGCCCGCGCCCTCTTCAACTCCGTCTCGGCAGCCCGAAGCACCGCAGCCAGCCCGCCGGCTTGCACGATGTAGTCTTGCTTCTGTCTGAGCTGCTGGCGGGCCTCAGCAGTCGCGCGCCGTTCGGGCAGGAAAGACAGGGTGAAGTACGCGACCGCGGCGGCCGCCAGCGGCACGGTCACGATCCAGCTATTGCGGCGGGTGGATTTCTTCACTGACAAGCCCTCATTTGTTGAGACTGTAGCATCGTTATCGGGTGAAAACGCCGAAAGCCCTGAGATTCCAGGTGTGCCACGGCTGTGTCAGCCGTGCGCGAGAGGTTGCCGGGGAAACTACTGCGATTCCCGGGCACGGCTGACACAGCCGTGGCACACCGACCCGATAACGATACTACAGTCTCCATTTGTTCTGGTGGCCGGTCTGCGCAAAGGGGCCTTTCTCCGCGCCGCCGGGGCCACCCGGTTGTCCGTAACCTGGTCGGACCACCAGCGTCGCACGGTATTGCAGCGTCCCGGCAGGCTGGTTCCCGACGCTTTGGAGCGAGTCGAGCTCGGCCCTGCTGAACAGGCTCGCGCCGCCCAGCTCCCCCAGATAGCGATGCAATGCGGCAGTATCCTTGGTGGTCCCCGAGATGAGCACCACGGTCTTGGTCTTGTCGAACTCCTCTCGCAGCCGCGTCAGATCGCGGGCTGCGGGAGGCAGCGTGTTGAGTTGCTCGCCTTCGAGCGCGTTCTCCGCTCGGGGACGGCGCTCGGGCACTACACGACCTTGCGGCGTCTCGTGGGTGATACGCAACTCCTCAAGGCTGATCCCCTCGGGCAGAGGTGCCAGCAGTGCGGCCAGCAGTTGCGTGCGGGGCCAGGGGTGGCGGAGGTAGGTGAACAGCTCGGCGGTGTTTCGGGCCGCGTCCAACTGGGTCCGGATCTCGGCCAGTCGGCGGTTCTGCCCGACCGCCAGGTCGTACTGTGGCACGATCGCCGCCAGGTCTGTTTCCGTCCGCCTCTTGCGGTCCCGCTGGCTGAACACCGCCGCAACCAGCAACAGGGCGAAGGCGGTCACCACCACGACGCGCCACGGTTGCCACTGTCGCCGCACGCACTTCTGTCGGTACTGCACCGGTAGAAAGTCGAGATCTTGCATCTTCGGGGGTCTTCCGCTCAGGTGGTCTCTCGCAGTGCCAGCCCCGCCGCCACGTCCCATTGCCCGATCCGCCCCGACGACACCGCCTTCTGGTAGCTCCGCAGCGGATCTCCCAATTCGCACGGCAAGTCGAGTCGCGTGGCCAGCCAATCGGCCAGCGACTGCGTGGCTTCGCCCCCACCCAGCACGATTTGCGAAAGCGGTTGGCCGCGGAAGGTGACGCTATAGTAGCGAAGGCACAGGGAAAGCTCGCCGACCAGGCGGTCGAGCACCGGCCGGACCGACTCGGCGATACTCCGGGTGATGTCGGGATCGCGCTGGTCGGCGCGACGATCCCCGTTGTGGCGGCGCAGGGCGGCGGCGTCCGCCAGGGGCATCTGCAAATGCCGGGCGACGGCCTCGTCCAAGTGCCGGCCCCCGACCTCGATGTACTTGATGAACACCGCGTCGGAGCCCCGTGCAATCACCACCAGGGTGGTCGATGCGCCCAGGTTGACGAACACCATCCGCCGCTGCTGGTCGTCATCCCGGCGAAACTGCCGGCAGTAGCAGCGGAGCATGGCCGCCGGCTCCACGTCCACTGCCACGGGCCTCAGGCCGGCACGCTCGCCCAGCGCCAGGATCCGCTCGAGCACCGGGCGGTGGCAGGCCAGCACGATCACTTCCCGGCGAACCATGTCGCTCTGGCGTACGTCGGCGGCCTCCAGGTATTGGATTTCGGCCTCCTCGCTGTTGAAGGGCAGCCGTCCGGCGGCCTCCAGGTGCACCTGCTTCTTCAACTCCTCCCCGGACGCCGGGGCCACCCGAATGTTCTGCACGAACAGCCTTCCCGACCCCAGGCACAAAACCGCCTCGCGGCCGCGGAAGTTGCGTCCTTCGCGGGCCCGGCAAACGGCCTGCACGATCTCTTCGTCGTCCCGTGGGGCGCTGCCCGACGGGGAACCCGCTTGCGGGGTACCCGCTTGCGGGTCGGCCGGAAGGTCCCAGCGGGCCGCCGCGCGGACTTCGGCGCGGCCGGCGTCGAACTGCAACAGCTTGACCGACCGGCTGCCGATATCGACGCCGATCGGGCTTGGGCGTCGCTTGGCAATCCATCCGACCATGGCAGTCCCCTGAAGGTTGCCGTCTGGACGTGGCCTCAGGCCCGGGCCGAGCCTGCCACGAATCACCCGCACCTGCCCAGAGAAACTCTAAGCCATAATCAGGGGGACGCACTCTGGCTGGGAAGCGTTTCCGCCGGCGGCCCCTCCGCCGCACGATACTCGGCGTCCGTCAACCCGGTGACCGGGTTGATCGTCAGCGAGAGATAGCGCGTGTCCGATCCGTGGCCGGCCGCCAGCCAGACCACCGTCGGACTACTCCGGGTGGTCTGGCCCAGCGGGCCGAATTCCACGTCGGTCACCCGCTCGGTGGCCGCCCCAGAACTGGCCGCCGTTACGATCCGCACGCCGAGACCGACGTGCGGCAGTCGGTCCAGCTCGACCACGTGCCGGGTCACCGGATCGTCGGGATCGCGGAACGGCGAGTCGGGCAGCGGGTCCAAGGCGGTCTTGCTGCCGCTATGCTCGAGAACGTACCGATTGCCCGTCGCGTCGAACGTGATCCGGTAGCTGCTGCTGTTGGTCACCGCCAAGCTGCGCGCGTAGGCCAGGTCGGTCCTCAAGACCTGGGCAGCCCCACGCAACTGGTCATAGAGGCTGGGGTTGCTGCGGGGCAAGACCAGCCCCGCCAGGATCCCCAACACCGCAATCACGATCAACAGCTCGATCAGCGAGAATCCCGCAGCTTGTCGGCGACCCGCCGGCTGAACCCGCAGGGCAAATTGTCCTCTGAAGCTCGTGTGCCACTGCCTGCTCGCAGGCAGTGCCGCACTGTTTCTCGCGAAGCAGTGGCACACGCACGACCGAACTCTCTTTGCGGGTCGGCTTGGCATGGTGAAGAAATCAACGCTTCGCCGGCTGCTTTTCCGGCTGGCCAACGATCACGGTCAGCTTGCCGGATCGCAAGAGCGCGTTCTGCTCTTTCAATCCGTCCCTGATCTCCGTCAGCAGCCGGATCATCTCCATCCGCTGCTCCACGGCGTTGGCAAACGGCGGTTTGGCGGCCGGGCTGGAGGCCGCGTCGCTCGTCTGATAGAAGCTTAGCACGCAATAACACAGCACATTGGCGGCCAAGAGCAGCGCCCAGCCGGTTCGGCGTTTCATCTGATTGCTCCCTGTTTTGTTACGGGTTTTCAGTCCACTCCCACAAATCCCAACGAAGACCGTCGTCGTCGGGGTGGGGCACGTAGATCCGATTGCCGGGGTAATGCCAGTGGTACCTGATAGAACCAGAATCGGGCTTGACCGTCAAGAGTGGTTTCGGATCCCGCCCGCGAGTGCCCATCCACACGGGAAAGTGCGCCTCGCCACCCACAGCGAGCTGTAGCCGGAAATCTCCGTAGTACTGCGCCCAGTTCAGTGTCTCCCACGGCTGACGTTCCTTGACGAAAAAGTCGCGCGCTACCACCCGGCCTTGGATGGCCAGCGCCACCGTGTCGGGGCTTTTCTCGATCTCGAGCTTCTCAAACACTGCCAGCAGCCCCGTGAGGGCACCGCCCGCAGTCGGCGCGACTGCAAAGTTCCGACAGGTTGCCGCAGGCAGCCGCACGCCGGCCTCCGAGCCGTGCAGGGCCGGCAATCCCACCGGCTCGAAACGGACGTTGGTCCCCTTGATCTTGATGTCGTCTCTGCAAAACAGTGAACCCCGAATCGTCACGTTGTCGCCGATCTCCACCGTGCCGTCGCGGTAATAGACACCCAGCGGATTGGCCAGCGTGTCCCCTTCCAGCGTTGTCGCCTCGAGTGTCGCGCCTACCGTGGGGATCGTGTACGTCGGGCCCCCCTCATAGATCTGATAGCTGGCCAGCCCGGTGGGTTTGACCCAGTCGGCAGCGGCCTCACTGACCGGAACGTCGACCGCCGTCACACCCAGCCGGCTGGTCAGCGCATAATAGTACGACCAGTCTTGCTCGGAAAAAGGGAGACTCACCTTGCCGTTGAACGGCCGGTAATCCGGATGCCCGGCCGTTCGCATCGCGCCGAGGTCATCCAGGTAACGCCGCCATGCCTCAGTATCGTTGGGGTAATGCAGGGCGATCTTGAGCTTGCCCTGGATCCGCGCCGGCCCTTCGAGCCGGCAGGGAATGTCGAGCTCGAAGGGAGACTTCTTCGACTGGTAAACCGTGTAGCCCTGCATCGTGCTCCAGTCCGACGGCTCGGTGCCCAGCGCCCGCGGCGCCAGCCGCAGCACTGCCCGGATCTGATACGTGGCGTTCGCCGCCGGATTGTCCGGGTCCGCCGCGCTACCCGTCGATATCAAGGTGACCCGATAAGGAGAGTCCTTGTAGTCGGCGTGAGCCGGGGGGAGCGAAGGATCGCCGGCCGTGTAGGCCACCTGAAAGCCCGCGCCGCCGCCCAGTGTCCCGCTCAATCCGGTACCGACGCCGCTCCAGCTACTGCTGTGCATCCTCTTGATGGCCATCGTCAGTCCCGTGACCGCGGCCTGGCGGGCGGAAACCTGCCGGTGGGCGTTCCCCTGGATCTTCAACCCCGTAAACTGGCTCCGCACCATCGCGTACGACAGCGCCAGCGTGATACAGATCACCAGCAACACCAGCACCAGGGCCACGCCGTGCCACTGGCGTGAGGCCAGTGCCCCCCGCCGCCGTCTCGAAGCGCCAGGGCGCATATTTGATGAGGGGGTGAGGGGGTGAGAGGGTGAAGGGGTGAGGGGGCGAGGAGTGGGACTCGTCGCTGTCCACTCTCCACTCTCCACTCTCCACTCTCCGCTCTCCACTCTCCACTCTCCACTCTCCACTCTCCACTCTCCACTCTGCACTTTTTGTGACGATCGGAGGCGTTTCATTTTCGCATCTGGTAGTACAGGGCTGCCGAGCCGAAGAAGGGAACTGAGCGACCGCCCGCAGCCCCCGCCTCTCCGTTGGCCGTCAGTTGCAGCTCGGTCCGCACCCACACCTGCCGCAGACCGCTCCGGGAGCCGTAAATCCCCTGCACCCACGCGAGCTCTTCCCACTTCCGCTTGCCGCTCTTGTAGTCGTCCCACTCACTCTGCGCGGGGCGCAGCCGGGTTTCGAACCGCACCGCTCCCCGCCTCGACGTCGCGATCGAATCGTCGGCCAGACCGGTCCGCAGCAACTCGGTCAACGTTACCACGCGGCTCGAGCCAGACTGCTTGATCGCCTCGACCTCCGCCGCCCATTGGGCGCGGCTCTCCAGCGGGGGCACCGTGCGCGTATCGCCGGTCGCGGTAATCTCGACTAGTCGGCTCGGCTCCGCCCAGTCGGGGCAGTAGATCACCAGCTCGTTGTAGCGAGGCAGACCACCCCGATCCGCCGGATCGCCGCCCGGGTGCCACACGACCAGCGTGTCGGGAAACCGCCAGGAACCGGCCGTCCCGGCCAGCACCATCACACCGGGAAACTGCTCGTTGGCCGTCGCCTCGCGGACCGTCTGGCCGATCCGATCCAGGACCACCCGCGCGTGCTGGGTCGCCAATTCGTGACCTTCGGTGTACTGGAAACCCTCCTGGACCCCCTTGGCCAGGGCGCCCAAGGTGCCCACCACCATCACCATGATCGTCATGGCGATCAACAGCTCCAGCAGCGTCATGCCGCGTGGCACTGGCGTCACGCCAGTGGCACGCCGGCCAGGCCCGAAATCCGGGCCAAGTCTGTTACAGCGGCGGCACATAGGCAACCACCCGTCGAAGTTCGGCCAGCACGCGCTCTCCCCGCTCCGGATCCACGTACACGATCCGCACCACCACCGCACGATAATCGCTCACCTGTCCGCCGGCCAGCGCGGTGGACAGATCGGACTGGCCCACGTAGTACACGTCGACCTCTTGTCGCCACTTGTCGAAGAAGCCGGGCGGGGCCTGGAAGTTGGGATGACGCTCGCCTCCCACCCCGTCGTCTCTGCCCAGCTCGATTCCCCAGGGGTCCGTCGGCGGCTGGCTGCGGACACCGTCGTAGTCATCGACGTCGTCGTACCGCTCCCGCGCCGAACCAGCCAACTCGTAAGCCGACGGACTGAAAGTGATCTGGTAGGGGCCTACACCCACGCCGTGGTAACGCCCACCGACCACCTCGTCCATCAATTGCTGCGCCATGCCGTCGGCGAGCGCCTGCTGCAAGGCCTCATCAGCCATTTGAAGCGAACTGCTGATCCCCAGCAGCAGCACGCTGCCGGCCAAGGCCGCCACCGAGATCGCCAGCAGGGCCTCGACCAGAGTGAATGCGGCTGCAACCTCCGCGCGGCGATCGACGGACGAGCAATTTCTGTTCACGGCGGGAGAAAAGGGGGTGGTTCCTTTTGGCTCAGTGGTCTGCCGGATCATCAAGCCCCGAGAAAACTGCCCCGTTCTTAGCCGGAATTGTCCGAATAAGCCCGAAAAAAAGGGGCGCAGCAGGGTCCCCTCTAGCTCCCAGCTCTCCCTGCTGCGCCTTGTGGCCAACGCCCCTCCCCAAGACGCGGGCACACCAAACTATAGTGCGGACGCAAGCCGTGTCAAACTTGCGCGGATTCTCGCCTGCGCCCCGGCAGAGAGCGAGACTCAGAGTGCGACAGTTGGCGCGGAAACGCGCTCCTGGCCTGGTCCGCCGCGTTGCCGATTCGCCTCCTCGATGCCCGCCGGCAACAGTCTCGTGCGGCTGCCAGACGGCGGCGTTAGCTTTTCGCCACGTCGTCGCCGAGGCAATCGAGTCCCACGTCCAGGCAGACTGCCGAGTGGGTCAGCGCGCCCACGCTGATCCGCTCCACACCCGTCTCGGCAATCTCCCGGACCGTCCTCAGGTCGACCTTCCCCGAGGCCTCCAGCTCGATCCCCGGATTGCGGGCGTCGCGCCAGGAAACCGCCTGTCGCAACTCGGCCGGGCTCATATTGTCCAACAACACGATGTCCGGCCCCGCAGACAGCACCTCCTCGAACTGCTCAAGACGGTCGACCTCCACCTCCACGATCATCTTGCCGAAGGCACGCTCTGAAACATGCTCTTGGAGCATCCGCCGGGCACGGGCGACGGCCTCCGTGGCCGTGTGCCGCAGCGTCGCGTCACCAGACAGTTGGCCCCACAGCGCCAGGTGGTTGTCCTTGATCAGCACCGCGTCGAACAGCCCCGTGCGATGATTCCTTCCGCCCCCTCGGCCGACGGCGTATTTCTCCAGCCGCCGCCAGCCCGGCGTGGTCTTGCGGGTGTCGTAGATCCTTGCCTTGGTGCCCTGCACCGCCTCGACGTACCGGCGGGTGAGCGTGGCGATGCCCGAAAGGCGCCCCAGCAGGTTCAGCACCAGCCGCTCGGCCGCAAGCAGTCCCCGGGCGGGGCCCTCGATCCACCCGACGCGATCGCCCGCCTGCACCGACTGACCGTCCTCCTTGGCCGGTAACCACCGCAGCCGCGGGTCGATCTGTCGAAGCGTGCCCTCGACGCCGGGCAGCCCGGCAATTACCCCCGGCTCTCGGGCGACCACCGCCGCTCGGCCGAGGGCGTCTTCCGGCACCAGCGCCCGGGTGGTCCAGTCGCCAGCCGCCCCCAGGTCCTCGGCGACTGCCAGCCGCAGCAGGCCCTCCCAGTCGGCCCGCAGCCGGTCGTCCCAGATGATTTGCTCGAATTCCCTGCTCAACGCAGACCTCACCCTTCGCGTCACGGAACGGGATCGGCCGTCTAGGATACCCGTCTTGCTCCCCAATCGGAAGCCCCTGCCGAGCTTGCGTTCGCGGGCCAATATATGGTGGTCCGGAAAGCGATCGGCCATAATACCCCTGTTGGACGCACAAGCGACGCTCGATTTCGATCGTGATCTGAAATCCGAAATCCGAAGTCCCCAATCCCAAATCTGAAATCCCAAATCCGAAATCCCAGATGTCGGCCCATCCGTCCAGCGCTCCTCCTCGCCGCCCGAACTGGCTGCTCCGCCGCGCCGATCAGGCGGCCGTGGCCGTGCTGGTATTGGCCGGCCTGGCGGCAACGATCGGCTGGTGGGGCTGGCAGGGAGGATGGCGGGGGCGGCTGATTGAGGTCGAGCGCGCCGAGCCCCGGGTGGCCAGCTTCCAGGTCGACGTGAACCAGGCCGACGGGCCTGAGCTCGTCCAACTACCCGGCATCGGACCGACCCTGGCGCAGCGGATCATCGAATCCCGCCAGGCCGAGGGCCCCTTTCTCAGTCACGACGACCTGCTGCGGGTCCGCGGCATCGGTCCCAAAACCCTGGAACGGATCCGCCCCTACCTGCGGCCCCTGGCCAGTGGCGACAACCTGGTGGGCCACCCATAGCTCGACAAGTCATCGCCCACAGCCGCGGCAGAATCCGATGTGATCAGGATCATTCCCAGATCGGCGCTATCGGACCCAATCGGACGGGCAAGCAGAAGGGCCACCCTTTCGGATGGCCCGTGATCCTCCCGCGTTACTGGCGACAAGCCGTTAGGCCGCCCGCCTACGCCGTCGCCACCAGCCGCCACCGATGCCGAGGACCCCCAGCACGGACCAGATGATTACGGTGCCGGGCTCAGGGGCATGGTGCATTGCCCCGGAATACACTGCCTCCAGCGTTGGCCCCCCGATCGTACTCTCCATGGACGCAAATGCGTGAATGTAGTTATACGACCCCCCACCTCCCGACGTATTCCGCGCGATCATGAAGGTGACCTCATCGTCCGTGTCACTCTCAATGAAGGCGGCCATCGCGGGATTGGAGAAACTGATCGTGCTACCGGCACCCGTGCCCGTGATAGAGAACGTGCCCAAAGACGTGGCACCACCCGTGAAGAGGTTCTTCGAGGCGTTGGCCGGGGCGTTGTTCCAAGTGATTCCACTCTGGAGCCAGCCTTCGCCCACCCCGTGCTCAAGCCCGTAGACCACGAACTCGTAGACTTGCGTCGGGTTGACCGCACCTCGCCCGGAGTTCACAACGTTCAGCCCCAAGATGTAGTCGTCAGCCGGTGTAGTCAGCGAACTCACGTCAAATCGGATGTACGCCTTCCGATCAGCATCGAAGGCCGACTCGTACTTGGCCAACAATACGGCCTCACCCCCAAAGTTGGTGTCCGTGTTTCCGTACATGTTTTCAACGTACGCATCCGCCTGGGCAGATACGACCGCCGCCGAGGCCGGAGCCGTCATCGCCAGCAGCCAAGTAAACGAGGCTGCCAACACCACAAAGACCATCGTTGCCCGTCTCATGTTGCTCTCCCGTCAAAGAACAAGCACATTATAGCGTCTACAGGTCCCCTCTCCACCCTCTGCAATACTCCGCCGCTCAACCCCACTTCCTGACGTCGCAGGCCACGGAATTCAGAAGAAAAACTCTCCAGAGGGGGATTCGTGACCCGAAACTGTTGCATCAAGCGTTAAAGTAGGGGATTTGGGGATCATTGGAAAACTCTACTGCCCCATGCCCCCCACGACGGGTGTCTCACAGGCGCAAGTTAGCGAGGATCAGAACCCGCCCGCGACACGACGCGATGCCGGCTTTCCCAAGGCCGGCCCGCCGGGATCCAGGCCGCGCAGCCGGCCGGCCTTCCTGAGATTCCCAAGGGTCGAAAGGACGGCCGCCGACACGGCCTACAGGATCGCGCTGAGAGAACGTACAATGCCCGAGGGACGCTGTTTGCCCGCCTGGTGCCGACCCACCGGTCTGGGCGGTGGCCCGCTTGCCCGTCGCGTGAGGAGATATCGGCCGTGTTCCAGTTGGTCAGTCCTTTCCAACCCGCCGGGGATCAGCCCGAGGCGATCGAGGCCCTGATCGAGGGGCTCCGCGCCGGGCGGAAGCACCAGGTGCTGATGGGAGTGACCGGCTCCGGCAAGACCTTCACCATGGCCAACGTCATCCAGGCGGTCCAGCGGCCCACCCTGGTCATGTCGCACAACAAGACGCTGGCCGCCCAGCTCTACAGCGAGTTCAAGGAGTTCTTCCCCCACAACGCGGTGCATTACTTCGTCAGTTACTACGACTACTACCAGCCCGAAGCCTACATCCCCCAGCGCGACATCTACATCGAGAAGGACGCCTCGATCAACCAGCAGATCGACCGGTTGAGGCTGGCCGCCACCAGCGCGTTGGTCAGCCGCCCAGACGTGATCATCGTGGCCAGCGTCTCTTGCATCTACGGCCTGGGCTCGCCGGACGACTATCGTGAGATGATGGTCGGCCTGGAGCTGGGGCAGGTGCTCGACCGCGACCGGGTCCTCAGCAAGCTGGTCGACATCCAGTACGAGCGCAACGACGTCGAGTTCCAGCCGGCCAGGTTCCGTGTCCGCGGCGACTGCGTCGAGGTCTGGCCCAGCTACGAAGAGTACGCCTTCCGGCTGGAATTCTGGGGCGACGAAGTCGAGCAGCTCTCCATCGTCAATCCCTTAAGCGGCGAGGTCATCGAGCGCCGGCAGCGGCTGTTTATCTATCCGGCCAAGCACTTCGTGCTGCCCGATGAGCGGATCCGCAGCGCCGTCGACGAGATCCGGCGGGAACTCGACGAGCGGCTGGAGGAGTTCAAGCGGCAAGGCAAGCTCCTGGAGGCCCAGCGCCTGAGCGCGCGGACGCGATTCGATTTGGAGATGTTGCAGGAGGTGGGTTATTGTCCGGGCATCGAGAACTACAGCCGGCCGTTGAGCGGTCGGCCGCCCGGCGCCCCGCCCGATACGCTCTTCAGCTTCTTCCCCGACGATTTCCTGCTGCTGGTCGACGAGTCGCACGTCACCGTGCCGCAGATCCGCGGCATGCACGCCGGCGATCACAACCGCAAGGTGACCCTGGTGGAGCATGGGTTCCGGCTGCCCAGCGCGCTGGACAACCGGCCCCTGCGATTCGACGAATGGGAAAAACGGATCCCCCAGGTGATCTACGTCTCGGCCACGCCGGGACCTTATGAACTGCAGCAGACCGGCGGCGAGATGGTCGAACAGGTGATCCGCCCCACCGGGCTGCTGGACCCCGAGATCGAGGTCGCCCCCGCCCGCTCGCAGGTGACCCACCTGCTGGGGCAAATCCGCGACCGAGCCCGGGTCGGCGAGCGGGTGCTGGTGACCACGCTCACCAAGCGGCTCGCCGAAGACCTGGCGGCCTACTTCGACCAGCAGGACGTCCGCTGCAAATGGCTCCACAGCGACCTGGACGCCTTCGAACGCGTGGAACTGCTGCGCGATCTGCGGCAGGGGGACTTCGACGTCTTGGTGGGGGTCAACCTGCTGCGCGAAGGGCTCGACCTGCCCGAGGTCTCGCTGGTGGCCATCCTCGACGCCGACAAGGAAGGCTTCCTCCGTAGCCAGACCTCACTGATCCAGACCATCGGCCGCTCTGCCCGAAACGTCAACGCCAAGGTCCTCCTCTATGCCGACCAGGTGACCGACTCGATGCAACGGGCGATCGAAGAGACCTGGCGGCGGCGGAAGATGCAGGAGGCCTACAACCGCCAGCACGGCATCACCCCCGAAACGATCCGCAAGGGCATCCGCGCCGGCATCGAGGCGGAGGCGACCGCCCATGCCAGGTCCCAGGCGGCCGTGGGCCGGACCGACGAGGCCCAGTACGTCACCGAGGAATACCTCGCCGAACTCGAGGCCGAGATGATTGCCGCCGCCGAGGCCCTGGAGTTCGAGCGGGCGGCCGCCCTGCGGGATCGCATCCAGCAGATGCGAGAGCAGCTTGGAAAGCCCCTTGGTGAAGTCCAGCTTCGCCACGCCACCCGCAGCGAGCGGGGTAAACGCCGCACCCGCAGCAGACCGGCTACCCGCATACCCAAGCGCAGGAGACCCTAGCGGCCCACTAACCCTGGCCTGACATATTGGGTGCCAGTGGCGGCGGGCACCGACGCGAAGCGTTGGTCCGCCACTGCCCGCCGCACCAGGGGCAGACAAGCTGCCCCTGGCACCCATCAAGTTTCTTTTGGCGGGCCACCCACCCTAGCGAGAAAGCTGCAAACGATTCGCTCTGCTTTGGGAGGGGCCGGGACGGTTGCTGCCCGTGCCGCGCAGCAAAAAGGGGAAGGATACCACCCTCGGCATCCCTCCCCTTTATGGTCTTACCACCGCGACTGACGCCTAGTTCCCATCGCGAGTAGCTCGTTTGAACGCCTCGCAAATGAGCGTGACGGCTACGGGGTTGGGGGCTCGGGCTCCGGGCCGGCCTTGCCGGTATCACCGGCTTTCCCGGTATCTCCAGCCTTGCCGGTATCTCCAGCTTTTCCGGTGTCGCCGGCATCGCCAGCCTTGCCGGTATCTCCGGCCTTTCCGGTATCTCCGGTATCTCCGGCCTTGCCGGTATCTCCCGACTTCCCGCTGTCGTCTGTCTTGCCGCCCTTATCGTCAGTGGTCGTGGGCGTCTTACCGTCCTTCTTTTTGCCACCTTTGTCCTCGCCACCGCACCCCAATGCGAACATGCCGAGGCTCAACACCATCAAGAACAGCGCAAACCACCTCATCTAGCCACCTTTCCTCGTTCTAGGGAAATGGAGCTATCCGGGCAGGACCGTCCTGCCCTCTACCAACATCTTAGACCCCTGCGACCGGGACCCTATTCCCGACCGGCCGGAATCAGATGTCGCGCCTGTCGACCTACTTGGCCTCTTTTTCGGCGGGGGCGGGCTTCTCGTCGGTCGTCTTCTTCTTCGTCGTCTTGTCGCCTCCGCACCCCATCGTGAACATGGTGAGGCTCGCCACCATCAAGAACATCACTAAGTACCTCATTTAGCCACCCTTCCTGAATCTAGTGGGAATAGGGGTATTTCGGCAGGACCACCCTGCACTCTACCAAGATCCTAGATCCCCGACCCTGGGATTTTATTCCCGGTGGGCTAAAATCATGGAAGGGGCTGCTCCCTGTGGGGACTTTTGCCACGGCTCGGGGAATAAATCCCCCGGCCAAGGCCTCTCAAAGGATGGCTGGTACATGGCCAACGAACGAACCGGGATGGATGTCGCCCAACTGGTCGCCGAATTCCACCAGGCGGTATATCGGTATGCCTTCCGCCTGACGGGTTCGGTTCCCGACGCCGAGGACTTGACCCAGCAGGCATTTCTCACGGCTCAAGAGAAACTGGGCCAACTGCGGCGCCAGGAGAGTGCCCAAGGCTGGCTGTTCGCGATCTTGAGGAACTGCTTCCTCAAGGCCCGGCAGCGACGGCGCCCCACCGCGGCCACAAACGTCCGGTTGGATATGGACACCGTCCCTGCGGAGATGCCCCGCGAGGCGGAGATCGACCGCGATCAGCTCCAGGAGGCCATTGACCGGCTTCCGGCACCCTTTCGGGTGGTGCTGGTGATGTTCTATTTCGAGGAGTGTTCGTATCGCCAGATCGCCGAGCAGCTCGACCTGCCGATTGGCACCGTGATGAGCCGTCTGGCTCGGGCCAAGAGGTACCTGCGGTCGAGGCTTTTCGGGTCACAGCCGACCCCAGCCCGCAAGCGCCAACCTAGCACCGCGGTGTAACGAGAGAAGTCGCCATGGAGAGCCAGCCGATCCGCGACGAGCGCATCCTGGAGGCGCTGGAAGTCTGCCGCCCGCAGCGCGACGACCTCTCCGACCCGGCGATGGCGGACCTGGCCGAACAGTTGGACGCAACTCCTGAACTGAAAAGGTTTTACGATCATCTCCAGCGGGTCGACGCGGAGCTTTCCATCGCCTTCCAAGACGTGCCCGTCCCCGAAGGGCTGGCCCAGCGAATCATCGACCGGCTTGCTGCCGCTCGCGCCGAGCAGGCCGCCGCCAGAGTCCTTTACGAGACATCCGAAGCCCCGGCCACGCCGCCGGCCGCCCAGCCAACGCACGGCTCTCGCCGGCGGTTACTGGCCGTCGCCGGGCTGCTCAGCACTACCGCCGCTCTGCTGGTGGCCACACTGGTCTACCTACACACCCGAACTACCTACGACGAGCCAACCGTGCTGAGAGACGCCGTCGACTTCTTCAGCAGGGAGGCGGCCCAACCAGGACATCTGCTCTCCGACCGCGACCCCCCGGAGGACCATCCCATCAGCCGGGACGTGCGACGACTGCCTGGTACACGGTGGCGGGAAATCAGCGGGTTTCTCGGCTGCAAGGGGTTGGCCTATGACCTGCCCGGGCACGGCGATACCGTCAAGGCCACCCTCTACGTGGTAAAGCTGTCGGTGAAAGACCTGAAGCATGCCGCCCCCCCGCCGCTTCCGCAGCGAAACACCGGCGGGTATTGCAGTGCGGCCTGGCAGAACGGCAGGTTGCTTTACGTGCTGGTTGTCCGGGGTGGTGAGCGGGATTACGACGACTGCCTGGCCCCTCTCGGCCCACTGACGTAGCTCCTCATCGCGCGGCGGTTCTGTGCGCATCATCGTCTACCCATTCCCCCTATTCCCCCCGACGCGCCGATAGCCGGCACAATCGTCAAGATCCGTCTCATCTCACTCGTCGCCGCAGGCCGACTTCCAGAATAGGGTTTTCCGCAGTGAGTTCTGCGCGCCGCGGGCATGTCTAGCGTAAGTATTCGTGAGAACAACGTTTAGCGGGCGGGCTTGCCCGCCACTTGCCACCGGCCGCTCGCCGCGTTAGCTGTTCTCATCGTATCGTCCCGCATTGGGACACTTCGGACTGAAAAGGGGGGTTTGTCATGAAGAGGCTCTCGATCATAGTGACCATGCTGCTCGTGCTGGCGGCCGTGCCCGCGCTGGCCGACAGACCGCTCGCCCAACAGTTGGGATCGGAAAGCGGCATCTCGCCCGGCGAACTGCGGACCACGCCCGAGATGTGGTTCTACCAACAGTATCAGCGTGAGTACCAAGACCCGAAGATGGCGGTTCGCCGCGCCGCCGAGTATCGTGCCGCCCAACGGCAGCAACGTCTGGCCGCCCTGAAATGGTTCGGTTTCTCCAATCAGCGCCCGCAGGCCGGTCCTGACCCGTTCCACGGGGACTGGTCGCCCGCATGGGCCTCCAACAACGAGGTCTATCCCTACCGTTGGACCGCCACGGGCTGGCCCTGGGCCTTCAGCCGTCGCTGGGTCGTCTGGCCCGGCGGCACCCCGGCGGTGGCCTACTGAGTTTCGCTGCGGGAGAATCGAGTAGGGTGGGTGCTTGCACCCACGCGGTGGTTTTGTACGGCGTATCGCGTGCGTGCAAGCACGCACCCTACGTCGGGACTGGCCGTCCCAGTAATCACAGAGCGGGTTTATCGTCCCGCCCGAATCGGCTACAGTGGGCGTGGAGGTTCTCTATGCAACTGCTGGGCCGACGGTACGATACGGGTCAGCCCGTGCGAATCGAGATGACCCAGGACAAGATTGCCGGGGTGACGCCCTGGACCCCCGCATCGCAGCCCGCCGAGCACTGGCCTTGGATCGCCCCGGGGCTGATCGACGTCCAGGTCAACGGGTACGGCGGGCGGGAATTCAGCTCCGGGGAATTGACGCCCGAGGACGTGCTCCAGGTAGCGCGGGCGATGGACCAGTTTGGGGTCACTCGGTTCTGTCCCACGTTGACGACCGCAGGATTAGAGGTACTCAGGCACGGACTGCGGACAATCGCCGCCGTCTGCGAGTCGCTGCCCGAGGTAGCCCGCCGGGTAGCCGCCGTCCATCTCGAGGGCCCTTACATCTCCGCCGAGGACGGCACCCGCGGCGCCCACCCCCGCGAGCATTGTCGGCCGCCCGACTGGGACGAGTTCCAGCGATTGCAGGAGGCTGCCGACGGCCGGATCGGTATCCTCACGATGGCGGTGGAGTTCGACCACGCGCCGGCGTTTATCCAGCGGTTGGCCGGCAGCGGCGTGGTGGTGGCGATCGGGCATACCGCCGCCAATTCGGCGCAGATCCGCGCGGCGGTCGACGCCGGGGCCCGACTGAGCACCCACCTGGGCAACGGGTCGCATCCCATTCTCCACCGGCATTCCAACCACATCTGGGACCAACTGGCCGAGGACCGACTGGTGGCCAGCCTGATCTGCGACGGCCATCACCTGCCGCCGGAGGTGGTCAAGACGTTTGTCCGGGCCAAGACGCCCGAGCGGTGCATCCTGGTGAGCGACCTGGTGGGCCTGGCCGGTCTGCCCCCCGGCCGGTATCGCGGCTCCCTGTGCGAAGCCGAGGTCCTGCCCAGCGGCCGACTGGTAATGGCGGGCCAAACGGAGTTGATGGCCGGGGCATCGTTGCCGATCGGCGCCGGCGTGGCCAACGTCCTTCGCTTCGCCGGGGTCACTCTGGCCCAGGCAATCAGCATGGCGGTCGATCACCCGGCCCGGCTACTGGGAATCGACCCTGGCGGACTCGAGCCGGGCGACCCGGCCGATCTGATCCTCTTCGCGCTGAACGACGGATTTGAAGTCCGCGCCACGTTGGTGGGTGGGGAGTTGGTGTTTGGCTCCATCTGACGGCCCTGCCGGAATCTTCTCCCCTCGCCCCGCTTGCGGGGAGAGGGGTTAGCCCGCATTTCTCACCACAGTGTGCCACTGCTTGACGTAAGGCAAGCAGTGTTGAGGGGTTCCGCCCCGCACTGCTTCTGCGAAGCAGTGGCACACTGTGATCCGAC
>Ga0315291_10003863_pt1 | contig 19222 bp, 18 predicted proteins | sample YL17G12_20_MG_FD_203070 | JGI IMG/M metagenome (GOLD analysis project Ga0315291, IMG submission 203070) | Sediment microbial communities from Yellowstone Lake, YNP, Wyoming, USA - YL17G12_20 | ecosystem: Environmental > Aquatic > Freshwater > Lake > Sediment | place: USA: Wyoming | collected...
TTCCTTCAGTGTCGACTGCATCATAGTATAGTTTGTAAGTTCCGACCGTATCCTTGTCAACTGTTCCTGTGATGGTTGCAATCAAGCCAGTATCATAATTGTCTGTAACAACAGCCCCTGGCTCAGTATAGGCAGTGTGAACTTCTATTATCAATGGATTATCTCCATTTAGAGTAATAACTGGAACACTAGTGTCGACAACAGTTATTTTGAATGAAGATGTTGCCTTATTGCCGTGTGCATCAGTGGCCTCGCAGGCGATTAGATTTTCTCCCAAACCAAAAGTAGAATCTGAAACAGGAATGCATGTAGCTATACCATCACCGTCAACTAAATCGTGTGTTGCTGGTGAGGTGTAAGTAACTACTGCGCCTGATGGACCTGTTGCTTCTGCAGTCACATCAGCATGTGAATCTATTGAAGGTGGAGTTGTGTCTTGAACTGTAACAGTAAAAACTGATGGAGCAGCAACATTACCATGAGTGTCAGTCTTAGTGCAAGTAACCGTTGTAACGCCGATAGGGAATGTTCCTGTAGAATAATCACAAGATGATGCAAGATCACCATCGACTACATCATGAGATGTTGGAGGAATAATTGTAACAGTGGCCCCTGAAGAGCTTGTTGCCTCAGCAACTATTGGAGTAACAGCATCAATTGTTGGGGAAGTTGTGTCTTGAACTGTAACAGTAAATGTTGAAGTGGCAGTGTTTCCGTTTGAATCTGTTGCACTACAAAAAACTGTAGTTGATCCTAAAGCAAAAGTCGAACCTGAACCTGGTAAACAACTAACAATAACCGAACCATCGACTAGATCTGTTGCAGTTGGATTGGTGAATGTAACAGGTGTTAAAGATCCGGTAGCTTCAACTGTAATGTCTGAAGGCACTGTAATAACTGGTGAAGTTGTGTCAACGACATGAACAATAAATGTTATTGGTATTGCAGAATTGCCTGCAGCGTCTTGAGCATTACAGGTAACAGTAGTGTCTCCTAATAGAAAAGTAGAACCTGAAACTGGATTGCAAGTTACTGCAACGCTTGAATCATAATTATCAGTGGCAGTCGGCAAAGTGTAAGCCACTATTGCTCCAGATGAAGATGTTGCTTCTGCAGTTTCATCACCATGTGAGTCAATTATTGGAGAAGTTGTATCAACTACATGAACAATTCTTGTAACTTCTGTTGCATGATTGCCATGGGAATCAACGACATTGTAAGTTACAGTATAATCTCCAACGACATCAGCATTAACTGGATTTACTGTCACGATGCTTGATGTCAAGTCACCGTCATAATTGTCTGAAGCTGTTGCTCCTGCATCAGTATAAGCTGAGTGAACTTCAATCGAAACAGGTGTTGTGCCAAGTAATGTAATTACAGGAAGAGTTGTGTCAACTACGTTTACTGTTCTTGATTTTTGTACTGCATTGTTTCCGTGTGCATCTACAACATCATAAGTAACAACATATGAACCAACTGTGTTTGTATTTACTGTTGATGCATCGATTACAATACTAACTGAAATGTCTCCATCATAATTATCGAATGCACTTGCACCTAGTTCTGTGTAAGCAGTTCCTACTTCGATTGTTTGAGGGTTTGCTCCTACTAAAGTAATTATTGGAGATGTCGTGTCTACAACATGCACTATCCTAGATTTCTGAACAGCCACATTACCATGTGAATCAATAGCGTCATAGAATATTGTATAATCGCCAATAACATCAACATTCACTGTTCCACTTGAAGTAACTGTCACGCTTGAATCTACCAGGTCAGTTGCACTTGCTCCCTTGTCAGTGTATGGTGTGTGAACTTCAATTGTTTCATCGCCGCCACTAACTGTGATTACTGGTGCAGTTGTGTCTTGAACAATAACATTAAAGGTTGTTGGAACAGCAGAATTGCCGCTTGAATCTGTTGCTGAACAAGTGACTGGAGTAGTTCCTAAAGCAAAAGTAGAGCCTGAAACAGGAGTACAAGTAGCTGTGCTATCACCATCTACAGTGTCATGCGTTGCTGGTGAGGTGTAAGTAACTACTGCGCCTGACGGACCTGTTGCTTCTGCAGTCACATCAGCATGTGAGTCTATTGTAGGTGGTGTTGTGTCAGGAGTGACTGTAAATTTGAAATAATAGTTTCTATCGTTGTTTGTTTCAGGGGATGCTTGAAGATGTCCGTAATAAGTGTGTGGAGACAAAGAGTTAGTTGTAATCTTTATTTGAATTGATTGGGATCCTCCGGTTGAAATTGAACCAGAAGAAGGAGTGAAAGTGGTTTTGGGAGAAAGTGTGTTGTCATCTAGCTCCCCAGATACATAAGCGATAGTCCATAATTTGGTGCCAGATCCCGTAGTCGTAAGTAAGATGGTTTTTATCAAATCTGTTCCTTTAGCCACAGAATCCAAATTCTCTTTATCTCCGTAACTATTATGCGAATTGCCATCAGTTCCCTTCAGTTTCAAATTCAATCCATCGGTAAATGTATGAGTTGCTAAAACATTATTGCCCGAGTCCAAAACTTCAATATTATATAGACCTAAAATTCCATCCAAAACATAATCAAACTGAAAATTCCCATTTGAATCGGCAACAACAGTATCATAAGCAGTCGGCCAAGAAGCAAAAGAGCCATCACCAGTGACAACAGAACCGTCAGGTCTAGTGACTTTTACAAGAAGATTGCCAGGAGAAAAGCCACTTCCAGCAATATGAACAATTGAACTAGGCGTATAATCGCCTTGATCCGTGCAAACACTATAGCCATTTGTCACAGTGCAGAACGGTGTGTCTATAGCAAAAACTGGTAAAGCAAAATTAGCAACAAAAAATCCAGTAAAGAATAAAATAGAGAATAAAGATATTCCTAAAGCACTTGTCAGACTATTTGTCAAACTTTTTCTAGTCAGATTTATACTTGAAATAGTGGCTTTCATTATTACTCTTCAGTGGTTACTTGTATATAAACTTTACTATTCAGTAGTAAAAACACTTTGCTGCAAGTAAAAACACCCCTAAATCTAAAATTTAGAAAACGAAGAAAGGAGTCTAAGATCCGTAAATTGATCGCAGTCCGGTTACGTCTGCCGGTTCGAGAGTCCTCTTGATAATTTCTCCATTGTTAGAGTATCCAAACATTGTAACTACTGTGCATGATTTGGTGTATATGTCATCAAGTCCAACTGCATGTCCTAATTCATGCGTTGCTATATTCTGAAGGTCCATGACTGTTGGGCCGTTTGTTGCATCTCCCCATGTAAATCTTGTATTGTAAAGTTGATCGAACTCAATAATCTGCTTTCCATACCTGGTATACCATACCGTCGTAACTGCTATCACATTTGCAGTAGGATAATCCCCGAATGTAATTGCATTCTGATAATCCTGTACTCCATATTGAGTCGTATAACTTACAAAATAGGAATTGGCAAACAATTCTTTAGATGTTGCGGCATCCCAGGTTTCTGCAGATGTTGATATAGCTGAAGTTACAAACTCTTTTGTTAATCCTTGTGGGTTTGTTGGATTTATCACATACTTTACTGGTAAAATGCTCCATTTCACTCCCATCAGTTTGTAGCATGTTTCTTTGCTTACTGCTTTTCCTACTTCTTTAATTGTTCCGTCCTTGTAGTGGATGAAAGTGATTTTGTCCAAAGGTTCTGTTTGCTTAGAGTTAGCTGCTAGAACCACTGGTGCTAGAAGCATTACTGTTATCATTAAAGCAAAGATTATTTTTTTCATCATACCACTATTCTCTAAATGATAGTTAGAGATTTAAACTTTTATATTCTTTAGAAAAGAGTTCGTTTAATGTTTGTTATATCAACTTGTTTTGGTTTTTAGAAAAAGAAAAGAAAGGGGAAAGAATTTTTTAGGCAGTAACTTGGAAGTTATCGCTTACTAGTATTGTTGCGCCAGCTCCGTTTATCCACACTGAAAGAGATTTTTGTCCTGATCCACTAAAGTCGCCAGCTCGTAAGTTTACGTGCCAGCTTCCTGAACCAGTGCCGTCAGTTGTGAATGTAAATGGTTGAACTGTACTCGTGAACAATCCAGACCAACCTGTTGATCCCGAAGCAAGTGTTGCATGACCAGCAGTTGTGTGCCATTCCCATGGTGAAGTACCGCTCATTGTGCCATCAGGTGCGATAGTTCCTGAAACAGTTACAGAATATCCTGGATTATATAGTCCAGCATATGTAGTTGTGAAAGATATTTGATCTCCTACAAATTGTCCGGTAATAGTTTCTGTTGTTTCACCTGGTAAATTATAGGGATTATGACCAGTTGGATATCCTCCAGTTCCAGAGAATGTACCATCAGGATTTTGAGTAGTAATTACCAAGTCATGTTCGTATGTGCCAAGCACTAACCATTTGTATGTACCAACTACATTGGTTGATACGTACGGCGTGTATCCATTTGACAGATATACTGTATATTCTGTATTTGGATTCAAACCATTCATCACTCCAGTTATTGTAGCCTGAACTTTTCCGTTTGGCTGATTAACAATCAGCTTCGAAGCAGTATCAGAACCTGGAATGTCTAATGATCCATATGGCGGAACAGGCATAACATCTCCAGAGAGATGCCAAGAATATTTCTGCGCACCAGCCAAATTGCTTGTTGGCTTTGCTGCAAATGCTGTTCCTGCTAATGTTAATAGAGTTACTGCAATTACTCCTAATAGAATTACTTTGGTTTTCATACGTAAGTGATGAAATTGAAAGGATTTAAGGATTTTATGCTTAATAGGAAAATGGAATTGTTTTTCTGTTTTGTAGGAAAAGAAAATTTTCTATTTTTTGCTCATACTATCTGACAGTGGCATCAGTTCTCTATAAATAAATTAATGAGAACTGTTTCTATAGATAAAAATGAAGAAGGAACTCTTATCCGGTTTAGTGTTATTTATTCTTACTTCAGTATTTTTTTCCAGTTTTGCTTTTGCTACAAGTGTTACTACAGACAAATCAGACTATTCGCCTGGTGAAACTGTTATTATCACAGGACTAGGATTTATTCCTGGTTCAATTAATTTGACAATTGTTAGACCCGATAGTTCAGTAAATCATTATACTCCAACCGCAAACTCTAGCGGAATTTTCGTATATAATTATCAATTGGATGGCATACTTGGAACATATTCTGTTTATGCGAATGACGGAACAAACTATGAAACGGTGACATTCACCGACGCCAGCACACATACTAGTCTTGACTCCATCACTACACCTCTAACTGCCAGTCAGACCGGCGTCTCATGGAGCGGATCTGTTCATGATTCAAATCCAGGTGCTGGCACGAACGATGTTGAACTACGCTATGTTGACTCAGGGGACCCTTGTCCAGTTGGAGCCTCAGGAACTCTACTCGCTCTAGCCAGTACGAATAGTGGTGGCTTGTTTAGTGGGACCTTCACTGCTCCCGCTGCTGACGCATACCAATTCTATGCCCGCTTCAACAACTTACCGGGTTTTGGGGCATCCGAGTCAGACTGCCAAACGATAACAGTTAATGCAGCTCAAGTCTGCGGTAATGGAATAGTAGAAGGAACTGAAGTTTGTGATGATGGAGCTAATAATGGACAGCCAAATCATTGCAATGCACAGTGTACAGGAACAACTACTCCCATTTGTGGAAATGGAGTTTTAGAATCAGGAGAGCAATGTGAATCGCCATTTGGTTCTTGTTGCGATAGCGGCACATGTCAATTCAAATCAAGTTCAATTGTATGCAGAGCATCCGCTGGCGTGTGTGATATAGCTGAAACTTGTACTGGTTCAAGTGCAACATGTCCAACAGATCAATTCCAACCAAGTGGAACTTCATGTGATGATGTCTTATATTGTAATGGACATGAAACTTGCGATGGAGCAGGAACTTGTCAATCAGGAACTACTGTAAGTTGCACAGCAAATAATATACTAGGGATAGCAACATGTGATAACAATCCTGACAATGTTCATTATACCTGGGATTCAAGAAATCCATTCACTTCTATATGCAATGAAGCAACAGACATCTGTACAACAGGAAGTGAAACAATAACACACACATGTAACAAAGCTACATGTGGTGCACAGTGTGAAACAAATGCTGATTGCAATGACAATAATGCTCAAACTATAGACACATGCAATTTAGCTAGCTGCGGTTGTGAACATGTAGCACCAAAAGCAGTTCCAGCCATGTCACCAATTCTGATGATTTCACTTTTGGCGTCTCTGGTAGCAATCGCTGCGAAAAAGATTAAAGTTTAAACTCCTCTCTGATTCTCATGATAAAGATAAAGTTCAATAAAGAAATGGTAAAATTTATCGTCGTGTTTGCAGCTTCGTTAGCAGTGCTTTATTTTGTCTCGATACAATTCGAGTCATACATCCCGATTTTCAACATGCGATCAACAGCCCAAGTTTTGTATTTCTCTTTAAAAGCAATCGGAATAAACGCCACGCTTGAAAATTATCAAATAATTTTTTCAAACTTTTCAGTAGATATCATTAGGCAATGCACAGGAATTTTTGAAGTGATCGCAATCATTTCATGCATAGTTGCATTTCCTGCAGCAGTAAAGAAAAAAATAATTGGCGTATCGCTGGCGATACCGCTGATTTATTTTTTCAACATGGCTCGCTTGATCTTTCTTTCACTTTTAGGAATTTACAGCTCGTCAATGTTTGAAATTGCCCATGAATATCTTTTGCAGCTAACATTCCTTGCGGTCGTTGTATTTTATTGGCTTTTCTGGATCGACAAAGTGGTGAAGAAAAATGTTCCAAGTATCGAAGCTTAAAAAAGTTTTCAATCACAAAGTAATTTTTATTTTTGAGTTTCTTTTAGTTGCTTCTCTCCTATTTTTTATATTTTATTTTGGAGAAAAATCTTACATATCATTCATTCGCCAAAGCATGTCTGCTTACTACTATTTTTTCAAAAGCATTTTCGGACTAAAGCCTCCGCAGCACATATACGCGGATCTTTTACTAATACAGGCGCTGTCTTTTTTTGCGCTCACATTCGTCACGCCAAAAATCCCCTTTAAAAGAAAAATGAAATTTTTGTTAATTGGCATTGCGATATTTTTTGCAGCAGACTTTTTCTTCACTATCCTAAATTTGTCTTTTCAAGCCAGCGAGGTATGGATTCTTCTTGTTGCCGACTTTCTTAAGCTAGCTCTTCCCATATCTCTTTGGTTCATTTTTAGCTACAATTATCTGATAAAATTTGTTGAAGAAAGAATTGAAGAAAAATAAAAAAATAAATTAAAAAATTTGCTTAATTAGCTCAACTCACTTCTATTGACTCACTTCTAACTTGCTTCGTAATCCTTCACGTAAACGTCAAGAGCTTTGGTTGCGTTCAGATCGAATTGCATGCTGTAATGTCCGTTGATGTCAGTGATGCTGCTGTTCACGCTGCTTGCAATTGTTGGATCTGCACCGTCTTCAAACGCTGCTACTGTCACACCTTCAGCAACCGTTCCTGTCAGCTCGTCACTCGCAATTCCGAAAATTCTTGCCGGCTGTGGAGGCTTGCCGTGGACTTTGACTGTTATGTAAGCTGTCGTGCCGCTGAACGTTTTGTTTGCCTGCTGATCAACGACATCTTCATAGTCGCCGAGATTCAATGCAGAAATTGTTGCAACTCTATCAAGGCTCTGCCTGTTCACCAAGAAGTACGCCTTGCCGTTTATCAGCCCTGTAGCCCTTGCTATCTCTGTCCCATTCAAATCTTTGAGAATGATGGCAGTGTCGTTGCTGTCGAACGTTAGATAAGTTGTTGAGGAAGTTTCTTTCTGGAAACGAATCGTCAGGTTGTAGTACTGCCTTATCGTTATGTTTTTCTCATACTGCTCTGCCGGACTCAGTGACTTGTCGAACGCTTTGGAGAAAAATCCTGTCATACCAAGCGAGTTCGCAAGAAGGATTGAAATTGCTGCTATGAAGAATATTGCAGTCACAGCAAGCATTTTTCTCGAGAATATTTTTTTCATTTTTATTATTTCTATTATTTCCATAATTTTCTCACAAAGCAAACACGAAGAAACATCCTTTATAAAAGTTTAGCACCACTTCCAGTGGTAGCATTCATTAAACATTCGTCAAACATTCAACAGATATTCGTCAAGCATTCAACATGTTTTTGTTTTCGTAGGAACAGAGTCGAACAATCGGGCACTTGTAACATTTCGGTTTAGGCGAACTGCAAATTTCTTTTCCAAAATCAACAAACAGGCTGTTTACTTGCAGCCAGTATTTTTTCGGAATGATAAGATGAAGATCGTGATGAATTTTCTCCGGATCTCTATTTTTTGTAAGATGTAAGCGTTGCGAGACAGCCTTAACATGCGTGTCGACGGGGATGGTTGAAATTCCAAATCCATAAGATAAAACAATGTCTGCAGACTTGCCGCCAACTCCAGGCAGTTCCATCAGCTTCTCACGCGTCGCAGGAACTTTCCCTCCAAAATTTTTTATGAGCATCTTGCTTATTGCCACAATCCGTCTTGCCTTTGTCGGATGATAGTTGACATTTTTTATCAATGCGTCAACTTTTTTCACGCCGAGTTTTGCAAATTGCCGAGGACTTTTTGCGTGATTGAACAGGCGTTCGGCTGCAGGATGGCTAATCTCATCTGTAGTCTGGTGCGAAAGAATCACGCCGACCAAAACGCGGAAAGGATTTGTTTTGTGGCTTCTGTATTTTTTATAACCATAAACTTTATTAAGGCGGCGAATGATTCTTACTATTGAACTTCGATCAAGAGGTTTCCATTCAGAAACATTGACGTTAGCAAAATCAGGTGTTGCAACTAACATTAATTTCACTTATGCGACACGAGCATAAATCAATAACATATACTCCTTCTGAGGTTAGCGTAAGCTCTAAACTTCTGTTTTATTGCGAAACGCTGTGTGAGGTGCAGTGAATGGTTTTTGAAAAATTAAACCCAGAGCTTGGGAAAATTGTCAAGAAGAGATTCAAGCACCCGACCATGCCTCAGCAGCTGACATTCGACCCGATACTTGAAGGAAAAAATGTTTTGCTTCTTGCACGTGTCGGTACTGGTAAAACAGAGTCAGCGATGCTTCCATTGTTCAGCATGGTCATGGATCTCAAGCCGAAACCGATAAGCATACTTTACATCACTCCGCTGAAAAGCTTGAATCGAGATCTGCTTGACAGGCTGATTTGGTGGTGCAATGAGATTGGAGTTGAAGCGAGCGTTCGACATGGTGACACGAGCCAGTATGAAAGAAGATTGCAGGCAGAATTTCCTCCACAGCTTCTCATCACAACTCCTGAAACGCTACAAGCGATTTTGCCGGGACGAGTCATTCGCGAGCATCTGAAAAACATAAGATGGATTGTTATTGATGAAGTGCATGAAATTGTTGACAGCAAACGCGGAACTCAGCTTGCTCTTGCACTTGAGAGATTGAGAGAGTTGTGCGGACATGATTTCCAGATGATTGGTTTGTCTGCGACTGTCGGAAGCCCGGAGCATGTTGCGAAATTCATATGCCCGCGAGCGCCGATAGAAATTATTCGCGCTGTTCAGCAAAAAGCGCTCGAAATAAAAGTCATCAGCCCGAACTTCGATCAGAAAGACAAGAAAATTGCCGCAACGCTCAACATATCTCCAGAAACGGCAGCGCGGCTCAGAACAATAATGGAACTGATTAAAGAACATAGAAGCGTGCTTGTGTTCACGAACACCCGCGAGTTTGCGGAAATTCTCGCGAACCGCATCAAACTTATTGATAAAAATTTTCCTGCAGGAATTCATCACGGCTCGCTCAGCAAGGAAGTCCGCATCCGAACTGAAAAAGAATTCAAGAAAGAAGAGATAAAGGCGATTATTGCAACGAGCAGCCTTCAGCTTGGAATCGACATCGGCAGTGTCGACCTTGTTCTGCAGTACATGTCTCCAAGGCAAGTCTCGCAGATCATCCAGCGTGTCGGTCGCAGCGGGCACGAGGCAGAAAGAATAAGCAAAGGCATCATCATATCAACGGACGAGGATGATGTTTTCGAAGCGAGTGTTATCGCAAGAAAGGCAATGGCGGAAGAGCTCGAGCAGCTGAACTTCCACGAGGCAGCGTACGACGTGCTCGCCCATCAGCTTGTCGGCCTCACCCTCGACCATTACAAGATAGATCTGCAGAAGGCTTATGAAATTGTTTCCCGCGCACATCCATACTCACGCATGACGTTCACTGAATTTCTTGAAGTTTGCAAGCAGCTGCAGCAGCTCTACTTGATTTTCCTCGACACCTCGATAACGAAGAAGAGAAGAGGGTTTGAATATTATTTCGAAAACCTATCGACGATACCAGACACGAAACGGTATCGCGTGCTGAACACGCTTGACAACACATTCGTCGGTGTGGTCGATGAAGAGTTCATTGCTTTGCACGGCGAGCCTGGTACGACTTTCATCTTGAAAGGAGAAGCTTATCGAATCGTGCAGACTGAAGAGGACAAAGTCCTTGTCGAGCCGACTGTTGATATCGAGGCGGCAGTGCCAGGCTGGGAAGGCGAACTTATTCCAGTTCCTTTTGAAGTTTCGCAGGAAGTCGGACGTTTGCGCGGAGTGATTTTCCAGAAGCTGAAAGAGGAAAACGATGCGAAAGTTGCAGAAGATTTGCAGCATATGTATCCAGTCGATGCGAACTCGGCGAAGAAGATGATGAAAGTAGTAAAGCAGCAGATGAAGTATGGAATAATTCCTGATGACAGAACAATTCTCATCGAAGATTATGAAAATATTGTAATCATCCATGCAATGTTCGGCAGTGTTGTGAACGAGACGCTGGGAAGATTCTTGAGCGCGCTGCTGACGATGCGCGTTGGGTCAATCGGATTGAAAGTTGACCCGTACAGAATAATCCTGCAGTTCCAGTCTGAGAGTGCAAAAAGTATTGAAACGATAAAAGAAATTTTGTTCAGCACGAATCCCCAGCATCTCCGCAGCTATCTTGAGATGAACCTGACTAGAAGCAGCCTGTTCGAGTGGAAGTTCGTTCACGTCGCAAAAAGATTCGGTGCAATCGCTCGAGGAGCCGAATATGGAAAAGTTCGCCTCGGCAGAATAATCGACAGCTTCATCGGCACGCCGCTGTACAAAGAAACGCTGAAAGAATTGGAAGTTGAAAAGTTGGATGTGGCAAGAGCGACAGAAATTTTAAGACGGATACAAGAAAAAGAAATTGCAATAATTTTCAAGCCAGGGATTTCGCCGATCGGAAAATACGGACTGAAGCAATCCTATGCAGAAGTTGTCGGCCCGCGAAGGCCGGAAGCGGAAATTTTTGAGTTGTTCAAGAAAAGAATCTACAACACAACAGTACGTCTGGCATGCATGAACTGCGGCCAGTGGAACCAGACTTTCATTGCCGAGGACATTCCTAAAGATGCGCGCTGCAAGAAATGTTCAGCAAAACTTCTCGCTGTCGTTCACCCAAGAAATCCGGAGATTGTGAAGATAATCAAGAAAGGACTGAGAAAGACGGCGAGTGTGGAAGAGATGAAAAAATTCGAGACAGCAAGAAAGACGGCTGACTTGTTTTTAGTTTACGGAAAAAAAGCGGCTATTGCTCTTGCAGCACGAGGTGTCGGCCCTGTAACAGCAAGAAGGATTCTTGCCCACTATCACAAGGATGATGATGCCTTCATACGAGACCTGCTTGAAGCCGAGCGTCAGTTCATCAAGACAAGAAAATTCTGGAGCAGTTAATAGTATTATAAGATGGATTTTATATTTCTATAATTAAATTTAATTTATGTGTGTGATTTCATGAGTAAAGTTATATTCATTCCACAAAACAAACTAGAAAAACTGCCAGAAGCCATGAAGAGTTTTGATTTGGAAAGATTCGGCGGAAAGACAGTCCTCGTAAAGCTTCACATGGGCGAACGAGGAAACAAAACGCACGTGAATCCGGATATAGTCAAAAGTGTTTGCGATGAAATAGCAAAGATAAAAGCCAAACCGTTTCTATTTGACACTCTACCAGCATATGCAGGAGGGCGAGACACAAAGGAAAAATACATGCAGACTGCCAGAATGAACGGTTTTGGGAAAATTGGCTATCCCATCGTGATAAGCAATGAAGGTACGATTGTTAAGATGAATGGTTATGGGAATAATTGTGGTTTTGATGTTGCTAATGAAATAATCAATGCAAAACACATAGTCGCTATCTCACATGTAAAGGGTCATATTATCACCGCGATCGGCGGAGCCATAAAAAATTTTGGCATGGGTGGATTGACAAGCAGAGGCAAACAGTTTATTCATGACGGAGGCAAGCCGAAGTTGCATAAAATGAAATGTAAGCTTTGTGGAAAGTGTGAGGTAGCATGCGTTTCTGAGGAATATTATCCTACAAAAGGTATTAAAGTGAGTAAAGATGTTAAAGATGTGGAACTAATTCCTGAAAATTGTCTCGGCTGCGGGAGGTGTATCAAGGCGTGCCCGTACGAGGCGCTTGTTTTTAACATTGATGATTTCAACAATCTTTTGTCGATTGGGGCGAAGGCATGTGTGCAAAGGAAAACTTTGCTCTATGTCAATGTTGCACTGAATATAACGAAACATTGCGACTGTGCCTCTAATTCTTTGCCGATTATATGTAAAGATGTTGGAATTCTTTTGTCGAACGACCCTGTGGCAATCGATACTGCGTCCGTGGATCTAGTAGAGGAGCGCATGGGCAAGACATGGAAAGATGTGTGGGGTGTGGATCCCATGGACCATATAAAATATGCAGAGAAGATCGGCATGGGAAGTACTGACTATGTTTTGTCAAAGATGAGTTAAATTTTTTCCCAGCAAATTTTCTCAATAAATTTTGATTTTTATTTTTATTCTAATTAAAATTTCACTCAAACCAACGGACAGTTAGAAATAGTAGCAGTTGCAACGTCTGTCTCGCCAACATCGTTGTAGTTGCCGTTTCCATTCATGTCGACTTGAGCATAGTATTGGCTGTACAGGCACGAGTTAGTAGGAACTGCGAAAGAGCAGCCACATCCGTTTCCTGTCGCCACGACGCACGAGCATTGAAGCTGCAAGTCATTGTTAATCTGCTGCCTCACAAAAACAACCTTTCCATTGCAGTTCTCCAACCCGGAAATAATTGCAGACATTCTCGTACCAGTTTCAATCTGTTCTGGGAAGAAAGATAGCCTGATCGAGCCTGTGCATGTGTCTGACTGAGTGCCACCGACACCGCCGATTGTTGCAGTGCCACCGCCGCCATTAAGATTGATAGGAGCGAGGATAGACAGAACAGCATAAAATGCAACAAAGCTGATAATGAAAAGAATTGTGTATTCTTTGTTCTTCATATATATCTTCTTATTTTTAATTTGAACTATAGACTTAAAAAGCTTTTTATCTTTCTTTTCTTTTTATCTTTTAATGCCTTTCAATCTCTCTTTATTTTTCCTTTTTTTTGCCAAAAAGAAATACAGAAATTATGCCACCAATTACTCCGCCGAGATGTCCCAAGTTAGAGGTTTGTGTCGGAAGCCGCAGCAAGACGATTGCCATCCAACTTATGAGAAAGAATATCATTGTCAGAGAAACCGGAACTGATGAAGTGACGAAGAGGAGGAGAAGTATTCCTGCAATGCCGATGATCGATGCCAGGAAAATCGATTCTACACCAGTCAAGGAATATTGAAAGTATTGCGAGGTAAGAAACCATTGTGCGAGGGGGATGAAGGCAAGTATTGCAAGCAGCATCGGCACTTTTTCTGTTGGCTTTAAAAGTGCGGCGACCGCCATAACTCCAAATATGGCTCCTGACGCTCCGACGAATGGGGAGCTGAACGAAATCCCGCTAATAAAACGGCCAATTATGTCGAATATCACGGCTATGTTTCCGCTGCTGATATAGACTGAAAGAAAGACCCATTTCCCAAGCGTCTCTTCAATTGCGATGCCTGCTATGAGAAGAAAGACGAGATTGAAGAAGATGTGGCTGAAGTCGACGTGGATGAATGTATATGTTATGAATGAGTAAATCTGCGGATGGGCTGGAACGAATCCCAAAAGATTTTCATAGAAAGCGAGGTTTGTTCTGGTAAAAAGAAAGACTGCAAGAGTCAAAGCGCACAAAAAGAACGTTGCTTCTGGAAAATCCTCAATATCTCCTAATCCGAGACGTTCGAACATAACAGATGTACCTTAATTAATTTTGGTAAATTTTATTTAAATGATTGTTTTACTTGTGATTGAAAAATTTAAATGATTGAAAATAAGAAAAGCAAGACAATTCCTACTGCTAGAAGAACGGCAAACGCCTTTCCTATCTCTCGTGACATCGTCTTGTCACCGAACCATCTCACCAAGAACCATTTTGAAACTGTGTTCGCAAGAGTGGCGAGAATTATGGCGCGCGCAGCGAGCGATGGGGTGATTGAAGTGATTGCAAGTGTGGAGAGAGAGATGTTTATCGCATCGAGGTCGACAAGTCCTGCAACATAAGAGATGAAATAGATTCCTGCCGTTCCTGCATATGTCCTGACAAAATTCGCCAAGAGCAAAATCGCAGTGAAGAACACTCCAAACTTGAGAGCAGTTTTCAATGCAAGCGGCGAGCCAATCTCAAGCTGTGCTCTTTCTTTTGAATTTTTCTTCCACTCGATGTAGCTCATCACATAACCGACAACGCCGAGAATTCCCAGCGGCAGTGCCAGAAGCATTGCAACGTCTGTATTTATTATGGCAGCAACCCCGATGACGCGAAAGAACATGGTTGACGATGCGACAATTGTTGCGAACGTAGCAGAATAAACTATTCTTTTGTTTTGCTTGGATTTTTCAGCCATGCTTACAGCAACGGCAGTGCTGCTCGCAAGCCCGCCGAAAAGCCCTGTCAGGCCCAGCCCGCGTCGCGTACCAAGAACTTTCATCAGAATATAACCAACAAAGCTTATCGACAGAACAATCACGATGGTCAGCCAAATCATGAATGGGTTGACAGCCCCCCATGGATCTATTGCTCTGTTGGGAACTAGTGGAAGAATGATGAATGTGAGAATTGCAAGGATTATCGCATCCCAAATTTCATTTTCCTTGATGTGTTTGGCAAAGCGGTGCATCGAGTCGCGAGAGACTAGTATGAAAGCTATCAGGATGCTGAGGGAGACTGAAAGGTAGTATGGATAACTGTCGAAATAAATGAGGAGGCCGATCATGAAAGTGAGAAGAAACGCAATTTCAGTAGTCAGCCCTACATGGGTTCCTCTGCCAGCATCAGTCTTGACATAATATCCGAGTATTGTCAGCACTCCGACCAAAAGAAAAGCTGCGATCACAGGAAGTATGCTATTCAACAGCTCCATTGAAAAATATGTTACTATCATGCCAAGCAGGCACATCAGCATGAATGTTCGAATACCCTGAACAAGATTTCCTTTTCCTCTTCTCTCACGCTCAATTCCAATCAGCGCACCGAGGGCAAGGGATAGAACTATTTTGACGAAAATGTCTGCAGCCATACAATCAATCAGCTCAACTAATCATTCATTAAATTAATTCAGAATTTTTTGCCAGATAAAGATGCACGAATGAAAAAGAGAGAGAAAGTGGGTCGGGAGAGATTTGAACTCTCGATTTTCGCGACGTCCTCGCGGAATAACTAACGCGACGTCTTAGACCGGGCTGGACCACCGACCCTTTCGATAATCGTTGATAATTCATTTTACTTGATAATATATTGATAATAAATTCTCTTCAACTGTACATTTAAATTTGATGCTTGTCAATTATTGTTATTGGTTTTCATGGCTGACAAAATAAGGTGCGCGCACATTCTAGTCGAAAAATTTACGGAAGCTCAGCAGGTTCTTGAAAGGCTGAAGAAGGGCGAAGACTTTGCGAAGCTTGCAACAGAAAAATCAATCTGCCCCAGCAGAAAGAAGGGCGGCGACCTGGGATGGTTCGGACATGGAATGATGGTCCGTCCGTTCGAGCAGGCTGCGTTCGCCCTGCAAAAAGGCCAGCTCTCGGAAGTTGTAAAAACTGAGTTCGGTTATCACGTCATCAAAAGACTTGACTGACGCGACATGAAATAGTAAAATTAAGGGAATAAATTAATCACGATCCAATAACGATAATACTTTCCAGCTTTCTTTTTTATGAATTTCAAGTTTCGTTTGTTCAAGCCATTTTCAAATTTTTTCATAATTTCTTTTTCCTCAGCATCGATATCTCTTTCTAAAACATACACACGCCCTTCCTCCATCTTTGCAGCAGAGTACTTCCGATAAAGAATTACTTTCTTTTTCTTTCTCTCTCTTTGATCTTTCACTCTTCTCTTTTTACTGAATGCAGTATATCTTGACTTGGAACCACTTTCGGTGGTAAATTAGTTGAAGAAATAGAAATGAAAAAGCGCCCAGGACGGGATTTGAACCCGTAAGCTGCGAAGCAGCGCAGGTTGTTTGCAAACTTGCATTTCTGCAATTGATTTTTTCTGCAAATTTTTAGCAAACCTGTGCCATACCAGGTTAGGCGACCTGGGCATTGTAAAGCAATATGCAACATAAATTAATTGCACTATTTAAATGTTTAAGTTTTTAATGAAGCTCCTATGGCGTCGTTTGGTTTATATAAATTTTCAGAAGTAATGGATGATATCATCCTTAATTTGCATCTAGTATGCGGACCGCAAACTTTAAGTAGCATAATCGATTATGTCGAAGGTTCTCCTTTTGCACTAAAATGTCAGCCTTCAAAATGCAAGCAGAGACAAAAGATTTCAACCCGTTATAACGAGCTTATTGAAGAAAAGATTTTGGTTGTGAAAGACTTTGCAGATGGGAAAAAAACTGTTTATAACTTATAATTTAAATTAAAAAAATAATTTTGTCATTTGTTAATTTGTCATATTTCAATATCTTCGCCGAACTGCAGAACGCGCGCATCAAGACCTGCTGCTTTTAGTTTGTCGACGAATTCCTGTGGATCTGCCTGTATGTTGTGGAAAGTCTTGTAGTGCATCGGCAGAGTGAGTTTTGCATTGATAACTTTTGCTGCCTCCACCGCTTCGTCAATAGTCATTGTGAAAGTTCCGCCGATTGGAAGGAGTGCGGCATCTATTCGTTGAAGATCTTTCATTTCTGGTATGAAGTCTGTATCGCCCGCGTGATACACCCGCTTTCCATCAGCTTCAATGACAAAACCTACCTTGCTTCCTTTCGAGTGATATGCAACACCTGGTTCTTTGAATTTGTTTGTATTGTAGGCTGGGACTGTTTCGAAGTTGACGTCTGCAAGGCTTCCTTTCTGCCAAGGACGGACGAACTTTGCTTTGAAACCATCGAGCTTGCTACTGCACTCTTCGCTTGCCACTATGATTGCTCCGCTCGAGATGTTCTTACGAATGTCGTCAGGAGCACAGTGATCGAAGTGTTCGTGCGTAATGAAGACTATATCGGCCTTCTCGCTTGGCCTTGCCGCAGCCGGATTTTCCTTGAGAAGTGGGTCTATCAAAATCCTCTTGCTACTAGTATGGATTTCAAATGACGAATGTCCCAGATATCTAAGAAGCATTTTTTTGCAACTCTTTAAATAATTCTTTACAACTCTTCAACAAATCTTCCACAAACCTTTATAACAATCTTTACAACGTGCAATTCTTTACAATGTACAAAATACATGCAAAACAAATCAAAAATAAACAATTCTTACAAACTTTCAATCTTCGTCTAACTATTTAAACATTAATTCCGTATATTTATTTAAAAGAAATTCTTGGAGGAAAAATAATGCCAATAAGTGTTAAAGATGTAGCAGACATGTTCGGCAAGGACGTTTTCACTGGAAAAGGCTTCTATGCCGGAAAGATCAGCGATCTCGAGTTCGATCTTTCCCGCTTCAAGATTCGTTCTCTAGTAATCGAAGCTGCACGCGGAAGTTTCCTCGGCAAAGCTCTGGGTGGAAAGAAGGGAGTGATCATTCCATATCCAATGGTGCAAGCAATTGGAGATGTTGTGATAATCAAGCACATACCAACTCCTGCAGGGGCGGAAGGCGAGGAAGGAGCAGACGCAGCAGCGATGGCAGAGACTGGATAAACAGTTAAGCACAAGCGTCATGCAAAGATGCAAAGCATTCATGCCTTTCGTGTCTGGGAGAGTCTGGAAATCTTAAAAAAATAGACAAATATATACAAATCAATTACTAGTTTCAGTTTGGTTATTCAGTTTGACTAAAGTTTGATTGAGACTTGACTAAAAATTGACTAAAAAATAAAAATTGATAAGCGATGGAAGAAGAACAAAAAGAAAAAGCAAAGGAAGAGAAAGAGAAAAGCAGCGAAATCAAAGAGAGCAAAACAGTAAAAGAATCGAGAATACCGACAAAGAGTAAGGAGCTTGCATGGACGAGGCAAGGCGACCTCTACGTTCTTGTTGACAAGGAAACGAACAAAACTTTTTCTCTTGATCCTATCGCGTTTCTCGTATGGGTGCAATGCGACGGCAAGACGAACATCGACAAGATAGTTGATGTCTTTTCTGTCAACGGCAACCGTGATATTGTGAAGGCCGCAATCAACGGCATTCTGGAAAAGCTTGAAGGGAATGACTTGATAAAGTGGATATGAATATTTATTTTTATTAAAAATCCCAAATTTCAAACAAAAAGCAAACAATTTTTAATAATTTATTTAAATAATTTTTTAATAATTTATAAGGAATAAAAAGTAAATAGTTATCATGAAACCTTTTCTTTTTTTCATTTTACTTACAGGAATTTTAATTGCAACAATTTTGACTATTCCGGATATTTCATATTCTGCCGCGACAGGATCAAGAATAACCGGCAAGGATATCAAACCTGCCGAAACCATTCATAATTCAGACGGAAGCACAACTCAGGTTTATCGCGATAAAAATGGAGCGGGCAGCATTACAGGGCAAGAGCATTACAGTCATATGAGTTGTTCTAATCACAAGGATTCGCAATGTTGGGGTCAATGCGAGGCAGAACGCCTAGAAAGAGAGCCGAGGGAGAAAACCCCAAAGCCTCCTGTTCCAACACCTACTACAACTCCTGCACCTCCGTTCGGGCAAACTACAACAACTACGCCAAGTGAAATAAGATGTTCCACCACGAATGACTGCAACATTAATTTTGTTTGCTGCCAGAATGCCTGTCATGAAGAATCGAAGGGGATTTGCCGTGATAT
>Ga0315291_10003865_pt1 | contig 19220 bp, 26 predicted proteins | sample YL17G12_20_MG_FD_203070 | JGI IMG/M metagenome (GOLD analysis project Ga0315291, IMG submission 203070) | Sediment microbial communities from Yellowstone Lake, YNP, Wyoming, USA - YL17G12_20 | ecosystem: Environmental > Aquatic > Freshwater > Lake > Sediment | place: USA: Wyoming | collected...
TCACTTCTCCTTGTATCTGCTATGAGTATACCACATCCTGGGCAGAATGCAAGCTTTTCCTTTACAAACCTCACCCGACGAGAAAAACGAGTTATTTCAAAATAAACGCCTCTAAAATATTGACAATCGCTATTTTCGTGGTATAATTCCTATATGAAACTTCACCCCATTGGAGCACATAATTTCTATAATTCTTTTTTGAATTACCTGCGCCGAGAATTTGAAAAAGGAAATATCTCAAAGCAAGAACTGATAACATTATTTGCTTTCTTACGTCCGTTAGTGTATATTATATAGTGAGGGATAGAATAATGAACTATGCCTTATCTGGAGCTTAGCCTTTAAGGCCAGATAAATAATTCGCAAAGGCACAAGTTTCACATCTTGAAAAAATGCGCCGGACATAGAGCCGAAGGACTAAGAGTAAACCAGAGGGGACTATAGTCAAAGCCGTATGACCATGCCAAAATGCTTGAGGCAGTAGGTTTTAACTTCTATGTCGTCATTACACACCAAACTATAACCACGAATTGATATTCCTATGCTCAAAAGGGGAAATTGAATATGGTGAACATACGAATATGCCTAATGAACTTGAGATGGATGTATGGGATATAACGCAATTTTCCGCAGGTGGTAAAGGCCATCCTGTATATGGAGATGTATTTAAACTTATTCATGGTGTAGAACCTCGATTGTTTCTCATAGATACTCACATCCATCCAAGAACGCTTATGCTATTTAGTAAGTATAAATTCAATATAAATTGCATTGAAATCAATAACGATAGGGTGCTTTTCATTGGTGATGGCCTTATAAAATTAGGTATTTAGATGTATTTAAAAAGCAAGCAGATGAAACTAATAAGAGAATCGCTCGAAGCCGGCACGACTCTTGGTGTGGCTATTCGTTCATCTGGTATGAAAAGCACCTATACCGTAAGTCTATGGCGCAAGTCCCGGCCTATGATAGACCGATACTTCAATGCTTGTATAGATAAGATGTCGGAACGCAGGAACGATGCCGTAGTAGACGCTTTATTCAAGGCCGCTAAAGATGGCAATATCGGCGCGATCGCTATATGGTTAAAGTTCAAGATGGGATGGAAGGACTCACCCCTTATAGATCAGTCACAGCATTCCAAAACTTTCGTATATCTCGACCCTAAAGCAAAGGAAGATAATTCTGAAAAACAGAATAGAATTACACCTGAACTATCCTCAAAGTAAATTCCTCCTCGCTAAAGACGAGTTCGTTTGTCTGAAGGGAACTTGGGGATGTGGTAAGTCCCGTGTCGCCCTGATGAAAGCGAATGATGAATGCGAGAACCATCTCAACAATCTATATCTCATCCTAAGAAAAGAATGGATCGACCTTCGGGATTCTACCCTTCACGATTGGGACTCCTGGATTGGTAGGCCTGTTAATGGTGACAAGAACGTTATATATCCAAATGGCTCAGTCCTCATGTTCCGGCATGGTGATGACCTAAACGCTCTTAAGAACGTAAATTTAGGCGGCGCCCTAATGGTTCAGGCTGAAGAAATGTCCGAAGAAGACCTGTGGTTCCTTAAGGGCAGAATGCGAAGGCAGGAAGGCACAAGACAAATACACCTTGAGTGTAACTATGATGGACATAACTGGATTTATAGGCTGTTCAACGAGAAAAAACTCCACGATGGCAAACCCTTCTTAAGTGGCAAGCTCATTACGACTAATACTTTTGACAACGAGAAGAACCTTCCGCCTGATTACATTGAGGGCCTAAAGAAACTTCCGGACAAGATACAGCGCAGGCATTTGTACGGCTCCGACGAGGACATGGAAGGACAAGTGTGGGATGAGTTCAAAGAGGGCAGACACTTAGTCGATCCGTTTGAAGTGCCTATCGGCTGGGATAAAATAATTAGTTTAGACCACGGAGTAACCAATCCAACAGCCTGCCTCTGGGGAGCGATAGACTGGGATGGCAAGCTTTACATTATAGACGAGCACTATGAAGCAGGCAAGACGGTCAGCTATCACGCCGAACAAATAAACAAAAGAGAATATTATAACATAAAGCGACGTCTGATAGACCCGTCTTGCGCTGCTAAGACTTTACAGAAACAAGGTGAGCTTCATTCTATTATAGACGAGTATAGAGATAACGGCTTGTCGTTCCTGCCTGCTGATAATACTGTGTTAAGCGGTATCAATAGAGTTAACGAGGCATTTAAGAACGATAAACTGTTCATCTTTAAGACCTGTGCTAACACCATTCGGGAGATACAGGGCTACAAGTGGAAGAGGCTGAAGTATACTGATGTCAAGAACCAGCCAGAGGAGCCATTGAAAAAAGATGATCATGCCTGCGACGCTCTTCGCTATATGGTGATGTCTAGATACGATGCAACGAAGCTTGATGAGGCGATAGTCTACCCCGATGGCTCCGCTATGGGCAAGGCCCAGGCGATAAAGAGGAAGGGCGAATATGCGCATCAGTTCATTCACTAAAGCGTTCTGGAAGATAGTGCCGCATAAGTGCAACACAGATATCGAGTTCAGGATTAGAAAACTTTACTTTTGTTCTAAATGCGGAAGGAACACGAAAGATGTCTACGGTCAATACACCATGCCAAAAGAAGACAAAGAGATAATGGAGAATAAAAGACGACGGGTAAACTGAGGAGGAGTTACTGTGGGAAAACTTAATATGTCAGAGGTAAAATTTTGGCTTGATGAGGCGAAAAAATGCGAAGACCGCCAAAAAATCGACCTCATTAAAAGAAACTCATATCCATTTCTTCTACTGTATTACGAGGGTGTTGAAAAGATTAACGCACTAAGTCCATTCGTTACCACAGCGGAGTCCTACGCCATCATAAATGAATACTTTCCCAATACCAACGCTAAGATTTCAGAGCTGATGCATAAGTATCCTGACATAGTCTGCCAGGCTACTAAGCCAGATGCCGAGAGTAACGAGAACCTTATGAAGTCGGCACTTGATTATGGCTTTAAGCATACGGATGCCCTCATTGAGAATAGAGTAGCACTGTTTGACATGCTCTTTGCCGGCTATTGCGCTGTCGAGGTTGACCACATTATAGACGAGGCTCAAGCGGTCGAGGGCTTGCCAGATGAACAGCAAATGACTAAGAACGAGCAAGATAATAGACCGCTATTACAGAAGGCGAAAGATCTGATACTCGGTGGTAATGACGAGACAGAGAATAAGATAGAGGCAGAGTTCCCACGCAAAGAAGAGGCATACTCTACTAACGAGAAGACCTACATCAGGCGTTGGAATCCATGCAACGTGCCTTTAGACCATAGAGCCAACGTTTTACGAGAGAGGCGTTATAATTTAAAGCGCATAGAGCTTTCACAGTCAGAGTTCAACGCAAGGTATCCTAAGTTCAAAGACAAAGTCAGGGCGACTGACAACATACAGGACTTTGAGAGATTGGACCAGCAAGACTACAAGCGTAAAGTCCTACTCTATGAGTTCCAAATCAAGAAAAAGAATAACGAGTATTGGAATATAGTGGTGAGTAATCAGTCGCCGACAGAAGAGATAGACTGCTGGAAGCGGCCCTATATCACCAACGGCTTCAACATGAAGATAGGCACACTTCATAAATACGGAGTCCTCTATCCAATCTCCTTTGCACAGATAAACAAGAAGATGCAGGATGAGATGAACCACTACGTCAAGTTCTTGATGGAGTGCGCCGAGAGAACGATGCCAAAATATGGCATAGATAAGAACAGGGTCAAGGAAGACGGCGAAGAAGCGTTGAAGAGTGCGATGGTTAATGACTTGGTGAGGGTAGACGGTCAGCCCGCCATTGCTATTCAACCTATATCCCCTTCAATAGTATCGAGAGAGAATAAAGAGATGCTGCAGCTTTTTACAGACCAGAAACAGAAATTGTGGAATGTCTCACAGAGTAAGTTATCAGGCATATCTAATGCTAACTTCGCTACTGAGGTCAATATCCAAGAGATGGGAATGCTTCAATCAAGTTCTGATGTCCAAGAGGGGCTACGTTTGGTGATGAAAGAGCAGATAGAATGCCTCAAGGATATAGTGATCAATTTCTGGGACGGGGAATACTTTTTTAAGGTCACGGGCGGGCAGATGCCGCAGTGGTATATACCCCAGAAGGTTCTTAATCCTATCAATGGTCAACCGTTGATACTTAATCCTCTTACAGACATATTGACAGGGGATTATGAACTAGACATAGACATTCTCTCAGCCATGCGCCCCAATAGGGAGCAGAAGAAGAAGGAGACGGTTGACTTCTTGACATGGTGTATAAATATTTTACAGCCGTTCTTAATGACACAGGGTAAAACATTAAGCATTGATGAATTAAAGAAAGCAGTTGCTCAGTTCGGGCAGAACCCCGATACTTTTATTGTAGATTTACAGCAGATGGGAGTTCCGCCTATGGGGCAGGGTGGGCCGCTTGATCAGCTACCGCCAGAGATAATTAACAGGGTTAAGACTGATCCTCGGCTTCAAGAGAGAATTAAGAACGACCCTTTAATCAAGCAACACTTAGCGAGGGCAAGTGGAAATAACATATCAGTGCCTCAGTTGCGGTAGAGTAGCCCCTGACAGCTATTTGTCAATGGTATGCCCTTGCGGCGGGGATCTAAAGGGTGAGGGCTTCCCATCGGTTACGGGCACTAGAGACGGTTTTGGCATAGGTCAGAACTTTATAGATGAAAAAACACATAGGGAGATAACGACATGGCGAGAATGGGAAAAGGCAGGGTTCAAAGAGCCGAACATAAAGAACCCGAAGGTAAGAGAGTTGGTAAAGGAAAAGAGAAAAGAATTGCGGGGAAAGAGGTTAAGGCAGCCGCTCCCGCACGAGCTACCGGTATAACACTTTGTCACAGGTGTAAAGAACCTATCGGAGTGAAGTCAGGGATAGTTTCATGTCCTAAATGTCATTGGATAATGTCAATTTAAAGGAGAGTATATGAAAAGTATGGAGTATATGCGTAAAGGGGCGAAAGAAGGGACTGAATTACAGGAGAAGATAGCAAAGCGAAAATGCAAGATGTTAGGCAAGGCAGAAAATAAGGAATACTCCAAAGGAAAGGCGACTTAGATGCCGTTTAAATCTAAAGCACAGCAACGTTTTCTATTTTCGCAGAAGCCGGAGGTAGCGAAGGAATTTGCTTCTCATACCGATTTTAGCAAGCTAAAAGAGAAGGTCGCAAAGAGGAAAGTTAAGAAGTGAGCGAGTTTAACAAAGGTATGGAAGTCGAAAAGGAACACAAAGACCTTATCGGCAGTGATAAGAAGAAGCGGGCGATGATCGTAAATGCCCATCTCAAAGAACGCCCAGACTATTACACGATTTTAGCAAAGATGGAGAAGCGATTGGTGAAGAGATGAATGATTTAGAAAGTAAACTATCACAAAGAAAATTAAACTATCAGAATATTAGAAAGAATTGGGATGGAAACATTTGGTAAGGATTTAAATGCGGAAGCTCGTTCATGGGGAAAAGAAATATTGGGCAGATAAGGGGCTCCCTTACGCTTCAGAAGAACTTAAAGCATTAGAGGATAGACTTGCGAAATTAAAACAAGTGGGGTGGATGTGAGGTATTTAATATGTGTTTTATTGTTAATTTCAACTATGGGATATATTATTAAAGAAAATAAAATAAAATCTTTTGATTGCTCTAAAAACTACTGGGGTAATTATAATTCTAAACCATTTTGCACGCATGAACAAGATCCAGCTTATAAAGTTGTGAAATAATGGATTAGTGCCGCCATTTCAAAAGCACTCGTCCTCGGAACGCCGAGGCTAAACTAAAGGAGTATTAAATGGAAGATGTAAAAGTAGACGCTAATACCGAAGTGGTGAAGGGTGCGGTGAACGCCGGCGATTTTAATGTTGAGGCCGACAAGTTCCTCGACTCCCTTGAGACCTCGTCAGGCTCTAAAGACGCAAACGGTGAGGTAGTCGAAAAGAAAGAAGATACTGGGGTCGACCAGTCTAAAAAGGCTAATCTTCAATCTGAAGTAGATAAAGCCCCAACGGTCGAGGAGAAGCTTGCCAAGATAGCGGAAATCTTAGGTGATGACAAGGATGCTGTTGAAGCCTATATTAAACAGCATGGTTATCACAAAGACCCCGCATGGCAGAAGCTCCTTGAAAAATCGAGAACGCCTGCGATTGACGATGAAACTAAAAATCGTATCGCGGAATTTAATAAGGTAACTTCTTCTCCTGATTATATCCGCGCCGCTATGAAGACGCAGGGATATACGGATGAAGCGATTGACAAGGCGTTGGTTGAAAGAGGTTTTGACATTCAGCCGAAAGGCATGGATGATTTTCAGCTTGTAGCAAAGACGCTCGGAATAGATACCGCCAACATGGATGAGAATACAAAGGCTGTAATTTCCGACGTTGCGAGAATAGCGGACGTCATCTTTAAAGATAGGATGGCGAAAGTCTTACCTAATGCCCTGAAACCGATTGAAGAGCAGACTACGAAGATCGCCCAGAGAGACGGAGCGGCTCAATTTATGAACACCGTCAAAGGGACTTTAGAGAAAGAAGGCGTGCTTACATTAGAAGATATCGCCCCCCATCTCGATAAGTTCATGGACGAGAATCCGAACGCTACTCAACAGGATGTTTTGGAGCATTTTAAGGAAATCAATCACACTTTGACAATCGAGCGTCTAAAGTCAGGCAAGAAGGCGATTGAACGTGGAGAGCAGAAAAAGGGTAATAGACCTTTGTCAAAAGAGAGCAGTGCGGCAACTATCACAGTCCCTAAAAAGACAGGAGAATTTGGGAAAGATGCCGACGCTCTACTTGACGCACTCAACGTCCAATAACTCATAGGGAAAGGTAAGAAAAACTAGTGCCTACAAATATTAGTTATGCTGGCACCGACTCAATTCTAGAGTCGCTAGTTCTTCATACCCTTCCAGATTTCGGAGAACACGGCGACGGTATCATAAACTGTAACTTTCTCTTGGCGGCATTGAGAGAGAAGAAACGGTTTAGAGAAGTCGAGGGTGGTTTAGAGTTCTGGAAAGGTTTGATAAAGCAGGAGAACACCAATTTCAAGTGGCAGTCTCATACTGACACTATGAATGCGAACCTGCAAGACCCAGTCGAGAGACTGCGGTTTGCAATAAAGACCTTTACGGGGTCGATTGTAATTAACAAATTACATGAAGCTCAGAATAAAGGCAGGGCAATGGTAAAGAATTTCGCCCAGACACTCAGAGACCAGGCAGAGTCCACAATACCGAACAACTTCAACTCGGCGTTCTGGAATACTTCCCCTGGTGCATTAGAGCCGGAGAGCGTTCCTTCCCTTATATCCATCACCCCCACGACTGGGACGATAGGTGGATTATCAAGGGTTGGACGATTGGAACTGCAGAACGGTGTTTCGACGACTGCGTTCCAAATGGGTGCTCAGGCTGGTGTTCAAGCGATAAAGAATATCCAGATTAGACAGGCAGTCACAGCGAACGACATGATAGACATATTTATCATGACAGATACGCTATATGCTGGTTTAGTCGGATATCTTTCGACGTTAAATAGGTATCGACCAGATGAAAGAATGGCGAAACTCGATTTTGACACAATCAATCTCGGGAATACGCTCGTGTCTTTTGAAAACACAAATGTTAAGGGTGGAGCCAATACGCTTACCGCAGGGTATGTGTATGGTATCAACTCTAAACACTTCTTGTTTGAAGTTTTAAAAGACGGTAACTTCATCTGGAACCCAGAAGGTTTTGAGAGAGTGCCTCTTACGTTAAACAAGGCTCTCTATTTCTGGGTATTTTGTAATCTTACTACGAACCTGCCGAGAGCGCATTTCGTAGCAACCGGCGTTACTGCCTAAGAAAGGAGATAGACAATGAAGAAATTATTTGTTGCTTTGCTTATCGCCTCTTTTGTGGCGATAACTATGCCGGCGTTCGCAGTTAATCCGAGTGGGCCTGGGTATAATGGCGATATTATGGGTATGCAAAGTCGCTATGTATTCGATCCGCATAGGACGTTCAGGCTTGTGAGGAATGGTGGTGGCTCGCTTACTCTTACGTCTCAAGTTGCGATTACCGCTGGAGCAATAGTCGTATGGGACACGATCCGTTCGCCGATAGCGGCAGATGGTGTTTCTATAACGACTACTTCTACTTCTGGTGATTCGAGAGTAGCTGGTATGGCCATTACCACAATTCCTACGCCAGATAGTTTGGCGGGGTCGCCTCGCGGTAATATGGGCAATACCACAGCCTCGATGGACGCAGGTTGGAATAACTGGGGATGGCTGCAGACTTACGGAAAATCAGCAGTTACAGCGACAGCAGTTACAGCAATCGCTGGCTATGCTGGTGATATTCCGGTCGGTGCTGCTGTTGGAGCGTCAACTGTCCCAGGTTCAGTATCTGGCTTCCTGTCTTCTGCAGGAACAGCCGGTACTACTTGCGGAAAAGCAGGGTTCGCATTAGAAGCTATAACTGGTGGTTCAACTGGTTATATTTTCTTGAAGTGCGAATAGAGTAACTTACACTCATTTGGGGGTTGGAGAATAACTAATCCCCAATTTTAAAATGAAAATACTTTGGATTATAGGGATAAGTCTATATTGGGGGACAGCTATGCGAATAGTAGGATTTGGTAGGAAGGCGGCTATTTTCGCCATTATCTGTGTCTTTATACTTTGCTCTATTGTATTCGCCGATACTATCCAAATCCCATTTTCGTGCTATACCAAAGACATCCAAGCTAAGTTTGAGAAAGTTAATAAGAAAGTTGATTTATCTGCAAATGACAGGACTGAAGACTCTTGGGCTTTTATAAATAGTAAAGGCACAAGCTATGATATCGTTACATACGCTCCGGTAACTTTAGAGGAGCTTGAACTTATAAAGAAAACCATAATGCCGGAGGCAAAATGAGTAAAACTGCAGTAGATACTATTGTAGCAAAAATAAAACGCAGGGCTGATTATAATGTAACTGGCGATACTGATTTAGATGCTTTGATACTTGACGCCATGAATGACGGTCTAAAGATGATTAAACAGTCCCTCTATGACTATGGGCTTTATGAGGATATTTCACAACAGGCAACATTTAAAACAGACGCCTTGCAGGCGTTCACTGACATCCAACAGGCGAAAATCGTTGGTAATATAGCGACATTTACCGCAGTAGCCGCTGATGCGATAACTGTCGCAATAGACGGCGGCGCGGCGGTTCCGGTTGTGTTAACAGGCCTTCTTTCTGTTGCGGGTGTAGTTGCTACAATAAACGGAACTGCGGGGCTTACGGGCGTGGCTTCTACGATTTATAAAGCAGGGTCAGGCACTGTAACAATAGCCGGAGCTACAAACGTTACTGGAACCGATACTCAATTTACTACAGACTTTGTAGTGGGCGAATATATACGTATAGACTCGACAGGCGAAGAAAGAGCAATAACCGCCATTACCTCTGATACGATAATGACTATCGCCGCCGCTACGAATGTTACTGGTTCTACTTACAAATATAGCGGTCTCTATCCACTTGTGATTACCTCTCCTACATCGGGAGCTACTTCAAGCGTTACAGTGGCGCAGACTACAGGTTCACCTTTAGCTAGGCTTTTTGCCTCGTCTACAGACTGGACGCAAAGTGCTATTTCTGACTTAGATGAAATACTTATGATGTCCGAAAGAACTTACAAATTTGCCCTTTTAGGCATGGCCTATCAGGATTTCATAGCCATGTATCCCGATCCCGCGTCTATTACAGCAGTAGTGCCCGATATTTATTGTAGATGGGATAATAGGATTTATTTCGGGCCTACTCCGAATGCTTATTCACTTCTTTATCTGGACTATATCTTTGAGATAACCGAGGTAGTCGCCGGCGGGACGCTTCCTTTCCAAGACAGATACGATCCGCTTTTAATAGCGTTCTGTAAAGCAGAACTTATGGAATGGCTGGACAGCCAGAATGCCACGGGAATTACAGCGGCTAAACTTAAAGTCAAAGAATTAAAAAATGACTTGATAATATTAGCTTCAAGGAATGTAAAGTTGAATAGACAGACTGCCTCCCGCAGGAATATGATACCTTACTTTAGTCCAAGAAAGAAGATAGTGGCGTGACGACTGAGTTTATCCAGAAAGTAATAAGAATATTCTTTGGAGTCCTTGCTTTCTTATGCTGTCTAAATATCATGGGCTTGCTTACCCGTGAAGCTCATCAGTATGTCTGGGTGCTTGCTTCGTATATCTTGTTCGCTCTACTCTTGCGTAATATCTGGCTGACTTTATTTGTATGGCTGACGGTTTTCCTATACTCATTCTTTAAGTTTAAAGGTGGTGAGGTCTATCTTACCAATATCTTCGCAGGGTGCGTATTCTTCTATCTTACAAAAATAGCTTTCGAGAAGAGGCATATAGACTGGTTTATCAATATGATCTTGTGGGTTCTTGTAGCCAATCTTTTATATGGAATACTACAAGTTCTAAATTGGGATTTTATCTATACTTTGAGTGAACGCTCAAGTCTTCCATTTGGAAGTGTTGTATCGCCCTTTGGCTTTATGTCCAACACTTCAATAATGGCTACATTTATAGCTCTTTGTATTCCGCTTGTGGCTTCCCGTAAAGGACACTTTGCCACGATTACTGCCCTCGCTCTAATGCCTATGTTCTGGATACTGCACGCCTCGTCTGCTTTGATAGCCACAAGCATTGTCTTCTTATTTGTGATGTATTTTAAATATACGAAGAAACTATTTATCATTACTACTTTACTATTCGTATTACTCGGTTCTATATTCTTTGTATCAAGAGTGGATAAGTTTGGCACAGAGAGATTTTCACAGTGGAAACTCGCTTTATATGACGCCTATCGACATCCCATTACAGGTTGGGGATTAGACTCTTTCAGGAGTTTTAACTATTCTAAAGGGTTTGTATACGGCAGGCAAGTGGCTTCAAGTGCTGACGGTAAACAACAAGAAGCCGCAGTATGGGACAATCCCCATAACTTAATAGTTTCGCTTCAATATGAGTTTGGATTCTTAGCGTTATTCTTCTTGGGCGGGTATATAAGACAGTGTATCGTCTGGTTTAGGCAGTCAGATAAGTCAAGAAATGTGATAGCTTTAGCGGGATTTATCGGTTGTTTCTTAATAGTCAGTATTGGACATTTTCCCGCTTTCTTAGCTCGCATTATGGTATTTGCAGTTCCCTGTTTTGCTCTCTACGAGATTGTAACTAAAAGGAGTTAATATGCAAAAGCAAACCCAATTAAAAGCAATGGATGTATTGAAGAACTTTCTTACGGGTCTTGATGTAATAGAAAAGGACATTGAAGTAAAGCAAAAAGAAGTAGAGAAGATTATAGTTGACTACAATAAGTATCTCGAAGACTTGAAAGTGCAAGAAAAAGAGAGTGAAAAGAGATGGCTACTAAAGTCAAATAAGATTACTGACGAGCTGAAGAACCAAGAGAAGATTTCCAAGCAACTTACAGATGAACTTGCCAAACAGTCTGGTATTACAAAAGAGATGGAAAAGAAACATCTTTCTGCCGAGGAATATCTTGAGACACTACGGCAGGGCAAGAAAGAAATACTTGCTGAGGTAGAAAAACAAAAGAAACTGACTTTAGAAGTAAAGTCTAAAAAAGAAGAGCAAGAGAGACTGCAGAATACTAACATAGAACGCTCTAAGAAGTTCGATGATGAGTTCGCACGCCTGAATATTAAAGAAGCACAGATACATTCGGATAGAAATAAGCTCGATAGAGACAAGTTAGAATTTGATAATAAACAAAACAGCCTGGATTTAAGAGTAAAAAACATCGAGCATATAGAAAAGAGACTAAAGATAAATAATGGCTAAAGATTACAATAGGAGTTTAGAACCGCTCTATAATATCATCTCAATAGTAGCTGGTTATATAGCTTCAGACCAGTCTTTTGACGGGGTTGCTACCACTTACTTCGGTTTTCTTGATATAGAGGGTTCTTGGTATATACAGAAACAAGTAGTTACTGGTAATGACATAGCGTGGACTTACGCAAGAGGTAGCGGTGCTTATGCAACTTCTTGGGCGGCTCGTGACGGGCTAACATATAGGTTATTCAATGCGATTTGGTAGGGTTTTCATCTTAAATACGTTTTTGCTTTTGTTTTTTATCGGTGTAGCCGATTGTTCGGTTTATGTTATGCGTTATCCTACTAAAACGCCTGTTTTAGCGACTACCGCCATGTTTCTTACTCAAGACGCTCTTTTACTCGACTGCTCCAATGACCCACTTACAAACGCTCTTGATTTACCCACAATATACAACTCCCTTGGTAACCTCAAAATTATGCCCGACGTGCAGGGGGACGTGGGTTTATTCGGGGATACCGATGTGGCTAACGGCGTGGATGGTAAAACTTTTTCCGTTAATCGCAGGGCCGCTGAAGGCGATACTTACCTTAACTTTTATGTGAACGACGACCAGACAGCTTATATCGATTCAAACTGGGACATTTCTATCAGGTCAAATTTAGCTTCTGGAGTAATCGAACTCGGAGCAATTTCTACAAACATCGTGCGTCTCATAGGGACGGTAAATGCTATCGGAGAGCCCACAGGAATTAAAAACCTACCATTAAGGCATTACGGCTATATCACAAACGGTGCCGCCCAGAGATATGTCACTTGGGACTTGCAGGATGGGGACGATTATTACCACCTTACGAAATCAGGCGCACAAATTCTCGGTCTAAAAATAGAAATGCCACTTGACCTTGTGGCAAATGCCCTCACCACCCTAAGCACAGGAACATTCGGAGATGCTACCCATAGGGCTATTTTAGGGGGAAGCAATGCCGCTGTGGAAGCAACAGACGGCACAAGAACAACTTATCTTGCTGGCGGAGGATATGGTATTTATTCAGCGCCAGGAGGCACAAATTATTTATGGTATGGCACAGGAGGATTACAAGTTCAAGACGGAACAAATACAGTTTACTTAGCCGACGGCACTTACGCCATAAATGCGACAGGTCCAAATCATTTCATTAGCGGAACGATGACCGTAGATATGTTTAATGGTTTAAGCCAAAATCTTGCTTGGGATGTCCCTAGTTTTTGGGGTGGATATTTAGGTGGTTCAGGTGGAGCTGCATATTTTTATGATACGGTGGTCAATTCAGTTTATTTAGCCGACGGCATCTACGCCATAAATGCGACAGGGAATAGCTTATTTACAGGGGCAGTAACAATTACTTCCACTCTCGGAGCAGGGGCGATAACGGGGACACAACTTACTATAACAGGAAATAATGTTGCCTTGTTTGGAGATGCAACTTCTACTGGAAATTATATTAGTGTAGTTGGAAGCAATAGTGATAATACTTATGATGTTTTTAAGGGTGCAAGAAAGTATCCGCGTTTTACTTTGCAGGATACCTTTGCTGGCGGTTCTACATTTTATTTTTGGAATTTAGGAAATCAGTTAAGATTTGGAACTAACACAAGTTCACAAGCTGTCTCTGCATGGTTTACCAGTTCGGGTGATGCTGGAAATGTTACTTTTAATGGCAATATTACAGTTAATGGAGATGTGACAGCTAATAAAATGGTTAATATAGGAACTTCGGCTTCAATTAATAATTATGTATATGTTCAAGGGAGTAATGCTGATGCTACCTATGATGTGTTTGTGGGGGCAAGAAAATATCCAAGATTTACTTTAACTGATACCATTGCTGGTGGTTCATCTTTCAATATATGGAATTTAGGAAATAGTATGAGATTTGGAACAAACACAGGAAGTGTTGGAACATCCGCTTGGTACACTAATGCAGGTGATGCGGCAAATGTTATATTCAATGGAAATATTGGCGTTGGTGTCATATCTCCAACAGCACGAATACACTTAGCCGCAGGCACCGCCACCGCAGGGACAGCACCGTTGAAGTTTACGACACAAGTTAATCCGCTTACCACACCAGAGGCAGGAACTATTCAATATGTGGGAACTAATTTCTTATTACAAAGCACAGTAGATGGCATAGCATTTAGACAAGCTACCGAATACATAAACTCCGCCACAGCCGACACTCTCGACTTACACTCTACTAAAGATACCAATGTTTTCTGCGGGGCAGGGTATACTTTAGAACTCCAGACCAATGTCTATGAGGATTTACAGTTTCAGGTATCCTCTGCTAAAACAAATCCCGCAAATGTGGCTCCTACTTGGGAAACCTTCACCGCAACGACTTCTGAATACGCTTTTAGTGTAGACGATGAAGTAGATACTTATGCCAATGAAATACCGCATAATTGGGTGGAAGGAACTCAAGGCGACGCCCATATGCATATAACTACAAAGGCAATAAATAACGTAGGAGTTAGATACGCTAAATTCACAGTAACCTTTGCTTACGCTGATACTAATGAAGCGTGGGTAGAAGCACCCCTTACCGCTGAACTTACAATCCCAAATCCTACTGCCGCACTTACCAATCTTTATCTTGATTTAGGAAATCTTACTCTTACAAACTATTTAATAGGTGCTCAAATAAAATGCAGGGTAAAAAGAATAGCGGCGACGGGCGGAACGGAATACTCTGGGGATATTTACATTACGCAGGTCGGCGTGCATTTGCAACGCAATACCGTCGGGAGTAGGGCGGAACTAATTAAATAAAGGAGATATATGGCAATAACAAAAAGGAGGAGCGAAATGAAGAAGTTAGCATTAGTTTTACTTGCTATCATTGTGATGGCAAGCACAGCACAGGCGGCGATGACGTTTGAAGTAAAGGATAACAAAGCGGTTATCAAGAATACCCTGACCAATCAAGCGGTATCGGCGATGGGACAGAACGGTCAGGCGATCAAGGTTCCGGCAAAACAGGACGTAACGGTAACCTACGACCCCATCACAAAGGAACAGGCGCAGATGCAAGTGATACAGTTAACCACCCAAAGGGCGCAGGTTGTAGCGAGAAATAACGCACAGTTAAAAGACATCGATGACCAGATTAAATTATTCAAGGACATTGACGTAGCACTTGTGGCGACTATACCTGAAGAACCGACGGAGTAAGTCATGGCTGAAAACGGAACAAAAACTATCACATTTGTAGGCGGTATCATCGGAGGGGTGTTAAGTATAATAGTGATAATCTACACTATTGTTTACGCCCCCTTGAATAAAGCGGTCGCCGAGGAACGGGACAAGAGGGAAACGACCGACATCACTATTCAACAGACCATTAAAGAAGCTATCGACTGCCAGCAGGCAAATAACCAAAAGACTGCTGTTGTGTTGGAAAGGATCCTTACGAAGTTAGAGGCGATAGAGAAGAAAGTGTAATTTGAATGAGAACAAGATAACTATGATATGGCGTTATTGGTGTCCGAAATGCAACCGATTTTTTAACACAAGAATTAAAGGTAAAGTTTACTGCATTTGTGGAAAACTTATGCGACGGGTTCATAGAATGAAATCAGACCAGTCAAGGTTGGGGATAGGATGAGCGGCGATCTCGGGGCGATAATGACAGCGAAGGATGAAGTTTTGCACGATCTCAAGAAGATAGCTCTTACATTATCTACACTTGTCAAAGCTTGCGATCAACTTCACAAAGATGTGGAGAGTTTAGATGGAAAATCCGATAAATGATGAGAACAGGGAAGATTACATAAGACGCTTAGCAAGGAACAGATATGATATGAGAATGCAGTTTAAGTTTAGATTAAACGACACCGCTGAGGACGACTGGCGGATTGCAGAAGAAAATGTAAAACGTGAGGAAATGCGAAGGGCTAACAATGAATGATACCGCCATTCGACTTATATGGCTTGCGATAATAGCAATGGTGTTTGTGTGTATATTTACGAGTAATAAACCGCCGGATAGGAGGGTGTGATGAAAGAAATATTAGTTTCTATATTGGCTAAGATTGCGTCAGGTAGGTATATTTTAACAGTAATATGTGGAGTTGTTTTTGCATTTGCGGTATGGAAGCGGATATTGCCGGATGCCGCTACTGCAAGTATTATAACTTCAGTCTTTACTGCTTACTTCGGGAGAACGGACAGAAACACGAAAGGTGGGGTAGTTTAGCCTTGCAAATTCCAATGAAATTTATGATGCTCAGATTCATTCTTAAAAAGGCGGAGGTTTTTATCTCGATTATCGTCTTTAATGCCATTGATATGATGAACACTTTCGGTTTTTTTAAGGTATCGACCTATTCGCTTCTCTATCACAAGGCGGTGCTCAAAGACGTAACCATTGCTATCTTTAAAAGGATGATTTGGGCTAAGAATTTGAATATATCCCGATGTGTGATTTCTTTTCCCCCCGTTCCAATTATGATGATTTTCTTTAGAAACATCAGGACGTTTTTTACCAAGCCAAGGTTTTATACCCGTATGTTTTCCTTTATTCCACGGAGTGGGCATGACTCCTTTTTTACCTTTATTCCAAACGGTATAATGAAGTTTTTTCCCTGTATTCCAAGGCATAAGTCCTATGTGAGAAAGACTCAATTTTTTTATTGTTTCTTCTGTATGGCGAGAACCTTTTCGCATATGTCCTCCAAAATAAAAAGCCCCTTTTCTGCGTGCTTGAAAGTAACAGTTAAGTTACTAACGCATACTCAGGGGCAGTTAGTGGACATGAAAAATCTGTTACCTTCAAGCAATTTAAGTATAGCATAGAAAGGAGAAGAAGTCTATGAAAAAAATTATGTTTTTCTTAATGTGTATTTCAATGTGTATGCTTCTAAATTCTTGTAGCATATATTCCTCAGCAAACATGATGAGGATAAGAAGTGATAATGTTACGGTGTTGGGCCCGAATGGATATATTCACGCGGGAGCGAATACAGCCATTACGCTTTATACAGGCCGGCAGTGCGCCTCTAAAAACGCTCCTGCTAAGATTGACTGGCCGACGGTTCCTACTTTACAAGAGGACTCTAACGCTAACCTGAATATAGGCAAGCCGGCGAAGAACCTGCCGACAGGTAAAGTGGTAGTGCCGGAAGAAACTCCGGGGATCGCCTCGGCACTGATAGGTAGATAATGAGCTCCTTTACCGATCCTTTGACAGTCACAAAAATAGGTGCACGCACTTGGAGGGTAGAGCGTGCGTTTACCTATTTCATAGGTACTGAAAATAGCGACAACTTCATCGTGGTTCCAAATGGATTTGAAACAGACTTCGCAAGTGTGCCGAGGTTTTTTTGGAGAATACTTCCGCCAGATGGTGAATATACACAGGCCGCCGTATTACATGATTTTATGATTACACATGGATGGCTTAAAAGCACGTCCGACTTCGTATTTTACGAGGCAATGGGAGTGTTGCAAGTGCCTTCATGGAAACGAAGTGTGATGTTTTTCGCGGTGAGGATGTTTCATTTGTTCCAAAAGTAAGGAGTAAAATGCCATATTTAGAAATTAAGCCGATAGGAAAAATAGACCGTAGGGGCCCGAACGATGAGGGCGATCCTTCTATGCCTATTGAGCGAGAGAACCTGATTTCAAGGGATAAAAGACTTATAAAGCCCCAAGGGACGGCTAAGGCGATAGACACCGCCCTACCTGACATAGTTACTTGGGGAGCACGCTACAACTCAATAGAAACAGGCGTAATTAGCCCCAAGAGCTTCGTTTACACCCAAGATGGACAGATATGGGTCTTAAACGAGCTTCTACGCACCGCCGTAAGTATCAAGGCGGGGCTTAATACTAAAGCATACCCTAAAAGCCAGCTTTATAAGACACAAACACAGACCAAGATGTATTTAGTAGATGGGAAAAATCTTTTTGAATATGACGGGAATAATGACAATAAATTTACTCTGATTAACTTAGGCGGAGTAATAGAACCGATAGATGTCTGCGAGCATAGAGATAGGCTTTGTCTTTTAACCAATGCCACGATAGTTCTCTCAGCCAATCTTGACCCTACCAACTTCTCAAGTGCTACTGACTCTATTGAGATAATCGTAGGCTCCGGCAAGGGTAAGAACTTAGCTTGGGGTAAACTTGAAGACAAGCTCTATATCTTTAATACAGAAGGTATTTTTATACTATACGGAGATGTAATCTCAGCTCTCGCTACAACCTTTGAAGTAAGACTCTTAGAAGAAAGGCGTATTATAGCAGGGCGTAGTGCGGTTAAAGTAGAGAAAGCAATAATCTTCTTAGCCGACGATTTTAATATCTGGTCTTGGGACGGCTCTTCAAGCCAGAAGCTCTCTCACTCTGAAAAGCTTGAGGACTACGTTAATACTTATAGACAACAGCTTGACAAGGCGGTAGCCACTTATTACAACAACTTCTATATGCTTTCATTCGTAGAAAAAGCTCAGACAACTAATAACTTAGAAATCTGGTGGTGTGCGTTTGAGCAGAAGATAGACTTTGTAAGAGGTCGTAACGTGTCTATGTATATGCAGACTGACCCTAATATAGAACAGAAGTTTATGCTACTTGGGCGTAGCGACACCCCAAAGATTATGCGGGCTGATGAGGGCTATAACTGGGATACTACTGCCATACCAGTAAGACTTAGAACAAGAGATGTTACACCTGTGCCCAATAGAAACGTTCGCTTTACTGCGTTCTTCCCGAAGATTGCCCCTACCGGCACAAGACGGATACTCTTACAGTATATGCTTGATGGACGCCAGTCTAATCTAACACAAGTTGTGGGTTGGTATCAAAGTTTAGATGGGGAAAATAAAATACTTGGTGAAATACGAATTAAAAATCAAGATGCTGTTCAATATAGAGTTAGACCTTTAATTGGATATTCAAAAGGTAAATCAATAGCTTTTGTTTTAATAGATACTACAATAGATTTAACAATGGAATTAAGGTCAATAGTAGTAGAATATATAGATAGATTTGGAAAGAAAGCTGAAAAAGTAGGTGCTTAATGAGTTATCCTCATCCACATCATATTAAAAGTTTTACTTATTATCCTGAATTGAGATATGAGATTTCAAATGGCATAACTCTTTGTGAAGATTGCCATAAAAACAAACATTATCATTTAAAACAAGGAGTAGATAATGAAAAAGCTGTTGCAAGTAATTAGTTTAATATCAATTCTATTATTTTGCAAAGAAAGTTCTGCAGGAGTAATTACGGTCGATGCGTTCCTCAGCGTGGATTCAGTAAC
>Ga0315291_10003867_pt1 | contig 19214 bp, 25 predicted proteins | sample YL17G12_20_MG_FD_203070 | JGI IMG/M metagenome (GOLD analysis project Ga0315291, IMG submission 203070) | Sediment microbial communities from Yellowstone Lake, YNP, Wyoming, USA - YL17G12_20 | ecosystem: Environmental > Aquatic > Freshwater > Lake > Sediment | place: USA: Wyoming | collected...
TGTCCATACGCCCGGTACGCCCGAGAGAGCATCCTGAGAAACATCCCACATTTGTTCATGATAAGTTAATGGAATATTATATTTTTGTTTCCAAAACAATAAGAGTTCCCCTACTGTCCTTATCTGTTCATTAGTATACTTCTCATAATAATTATATCCACGGAATCCATTAGGATAATTCTGCATAGGAACATCTACTGCATTTCCATAATATGCATAATATTTTCCTACAACTGTCTGAACCATTTTAGGAGTACCGTCTGGCTTTTTGCCGAATTGCTTAATTGTTCCATCTCCAGGAATTAAATAACCCCAGTTATCAATTTCAACACCTATTGATTGACTATCTCTAGCTTTATTTCCTATTCCAAGGTGCCAAGCCCAATATTTAGAAGAAAATAATTGATATGGAGTTCCATCTCTGTCAATAATCATAGCTGTTCCTACGACAGCAGGATCATCTTCCCATGTTTTTACATCACCATCTACCCCATTGCCACTTACGGTATGGTGAAGAACTACTTGTTTTTTAGGAAATTCCTCCTGAAAATAATCTTTTTCGGGGAAAGCAAGAACTTTAATCTTATGAAGTTCGATAGGTTTTAGATCAGACCACATATTGGAGATTATTTTAGTTGCAGAAACATCCGCTTCTGGCGTATGCTCATAAAACTTCCAATCTTTTGTCCAAGGCCAATAAAATGGAAATGCTGGCATAATTTTATTTTATTTATTCCAGCATTTTTTTCTTTATTATTCTTTCGCACTTTCCCTTCCAGTTTGGCCCGATTGAATCTATTGCTTTTGTTTTAGTATTTTTTAATATCTGACGATTTTCAACCCAGTCATCGTCGATGTGCCATAACATTTCTTGATAATATTTAAAGAAGGGCCATTTATCATCCATGTCTGTAAAATGAACTCTTTCTCGAGGAATTCCTAGAGAAGTTGCGATTTCAAATAAGTCCTCATTAGTTCTGCCTACAGGAATTGTAGTTTGAAAAAAAGTTTTGTATCTTTCATCATCTCCAAATCGGGACGTAACAATCCATACTTCATGTCCACGTTCGACAAGTTCTTTAGCATACCTCTGTATGGATTCCCTTTCTAAAGTACCGTCAAAATCAAAGCTTACGCGGATATCAGAAGGTTTTAACATGACGAAGAAGTTTTTCTCCCTTTTCAGTAACTACCCAGCCAGCTTCTGTTTTTTCCATAATTCCTACTTTAGCAAATAGAGATAATGATATTGCAGCGATTTCTCGGGCATCTTGTATAGCATCTTTTATTTCTGTTTCTGACAGAAGAGGTGTTCCGCCTGTTTCAAGTTTTTTAGTTACACGAGCCTTAATAGAAGCATAAATAGATTCTCGTCTCATAAATGGAAGTAATTCTTTATCATATTCTCCTTTACCTATTTTATCCTTCATTTTATTTAGAAAGACCTGTGCTGATTCTGTATTCATAGTTAGTAAGTTTTTCGTATTTATTTTTATTATACACACGAAAGCACCTATAATTTTTTCATTAACGGGAATTTAACGCCAGAGTTAACTTAAAAAATAACTAAATTTTAACGAGAAGTTAGAAACTATCTCTAGGAGGCTCATACAAAAAGTGAGAAAGAGCGAAAGAAGAAGGACCTACTAAACAGTAAGTAGAAAGGAAAATCTTTGAATAAATAAAAGAAACCCCTTAAATGAAGATTGTTCCAACATCTCTTGAAGAATCCCAAAACTTTGAACGTGGTCTTGATCCAAAGACCGTAATGAGGATAGGTCGAATAGAATTGGTTTATGCGGATTTTATGGAAGGAGATTATGATAATTATGAAATTATATCATCCGACGAAGGAAAATATTTTATATCATTAAAAACTGCTGAAAAAATATTCCAAAAATGTGAAAAATACAAAGAAGGAACAAATGATTTTGATGAAGAAATAGAGGTTCGTATATTTGAAGGCCTCCCCCTTATAAGTATTCTAAGCTCTGATTATGGAATATTATCTATTTGGACAAGAAATGAGGATGCTGAAAAAATAATCCTTTTAATGAGAAATAAAAGAGGAAAATCTCTTGAAGAATCCCAAAATTTCGAAAGAGGATTAGATCCTAAAATTTCTATGGATATTGGAATGGACCGTCCTCTACAAATAGGAGATGTAGTTTATCTTTTAAGCATGGCTACTATGGAACCTTTTGATTCGGGGAGAATTGTTCGATTTCAATCTGAAGATGAAATAGAAGTAGAAACCACTAGGGGAAATATAGTTATGCTCAAGCAATATTTGGAAAGAGCTCGTCCAGGAATAAATTTAAAAGAGTCTCTGGGTTTTGAAAGGGGAATAGATCCTAAAAAATCTATGAGTATTGGAATAGCTCAAAAAATGAAAAGAATGCTATCTAACATTCACATGGAGCCTAGAATGGCTACCCATGACTATTTTTCTTTTTTAGGGGGAGCTCCAAAAAATGAAAATATAATTTATGTGATCAAATCAATTCTTTGGAAAATTCTTTATGATAGAAAAACACCAGATGAAGCCTTTAAACTGGTCTGCAAAGAATGGATGGTTTCAGAATTTGATACTAATTTAATCAAGGAAGTATTAAAAAGAGAATTGAGTTTATATATTAATGAGTCCATAAATTTCGAACGGGGTATTGATCCCAAAACTTCTATGAAAATTGGGGATGCAGCAATTCTTCCAGACCTAATTGATAGTAATGTTTTAGAAGCTGTTTCTATGGATGAAAGCGGTTTAAGTGGCGAGGATTACGGGGATAGAACATCAGAAGAAATGGATGCAGATGATAAAATGTATGCTCTAGTTCAAAGAGTAAAAAGATTTATAAAAGGCAAAGTTACTTTTGAAAGATATTTTGACTGGAAGGAGGAAGATGAAATGGAAGCATTTATTCGTAAAAATGCTAAAGGAAGATATGTTTATAATGCTACTCCAGGAAGTGATGGATGGCAAGTTGTATTTTCAAAGATTTATTTTCCAAGAGCGGAGGCTATTGAAGTATGATAGTCAGAGAAAATATCAATTTTGAAAGAGGTCTTGATCCTAAAAAATCTATGGATATTGGTGAGGAGGCTGCCAAAAAAATAAAAATCGATAAAATTAAGTGGGCTTTTGACTGGAAAGAAGATGATTATGAGGTAATCAATTTTATAGAAGATTATTATGGATACCCTATTCTTCTTGTTTATAATTCTCATAAAAATAGTCCCTTTGTAGCTACCACGACTTTTGATTATACTAATAATTTTATGGTAAGGCACTCAGCGTATAAGGCTATCGAAAAAATGATAGAAACGCATGCTTATTATTCAGAGAATGATTTAGAGGAATCGTTAGATTTTGAAAGAGGGATCGATCCCAAAAAAGCAGCGGGTGTAGGATTAACTGCTAAAAGAAGATTTAAAAATATTAATGAGTTTATAAATTATGTAATAACAGCTCTCCCTTATATTTTTGGCGGAAAAATGCCTGAAGATATTTTAAGCAAAAAAGAAAACGGCCAAATACCAGAATCTTATTTTGGTCAAATCACTAAATTTTTATATGATTGTGGTCATGAAATGCCTAATGGAAATGATGATTGGGATGGCTCTGTAGATTTAGCTCCACCGGATTTTCATTATTGGGCAACTCCGCTTGTTAAGAAATTAGAACAAATACTTGGAGAAAAAAGATGGTCTGAATACGATTAATTTTTAGCTAGATAAGTTTCTACAGCCCAATAAGCATCTACTAAATCATCTAAGTGATCAATCCAGGTTCCAGTTCTCTTTTTAAATAAAGATGGATTGGAATTTATTGCTTGTGCTAAATCACATGAAGAAGAATGCATAAAAGCATTTATCATGTCTGCTTTTTTCATTCCTTTTTTAGAACAGCCAGCAGTTTTCTTTATGGTTATAGGAGCATAAGTAGTCATGTTTGCAAATGGAATGCCTTCGTCAAAAAGATCCTTCATAAGAATATATTTATAACCGCCGAGCTGAATAGCTTTATCTCCAGCTGAATTATAAGATAATCCTTCAAAAACTATTTTCCAATCCTTCGTATATCCATCTGGAAGATTAGTAATGATTAACTCAGAAAGATACACGGAATTTTGTACTTCCTGACGCATCTTTTCAGATGAATCCTTTTCTTTATATTTTTTATCAGTCCTATCTATAATATTAACACCCGCGTCGCGATAGATCTTTTTAAGGTCATCTCTGAGCTCAAAAGGCCATGACAAAAAAGTATAATTTCCATTAAAATAAAGGCAAGCTGCAGGTTTATTGATAGAAAAGTCGAAACCTATAATATTCATTTTTTCTTTCTTGTAAGGAGTGAGTCTAATTGTTTTTGCTGATAATTTATTTTTTCAACATTTGCTTTTAATTCAGGGATAAAAGAAGTCGTATCGAGTTTAGAAATATTCATACTTCTTTTTTCAATAGTTCTCTTTACTATTGTATCCTTCTTAACTGATATAGTTTCAGGTAAAACTACAGGAACTGGAGCACCAATAGATTTAGAAATAGATTGATCAGATTCTCCAACGAATATTGGAACTTCCATAGTTTTTGCCATAAATTGATCTGGGTCTACAGTTGTAAGTTCCGCCTTAATTGAATCAGTTTCTGGTGCTGATTCTTTATTTGTACTGCCGGCACAACTTATTACAAATAAAAATAAAATTAAAAATAGTTTTTTCATTATTGTTTTTTCATATATTGAATAATTTGACCGTTTAATTCGGCCTGTTTTTTCATGGATTCGTTAACCTCTTTCATTTCACCTTTAAGCTCGTTGATTGCTTGGGTGTTTTGTTCGAGAACTAATTTGGTTTTAGTTTTAGTAGCTGTGGATGTAACAATCCACCCTGCAGAAGTAATCAAAAATAAGACAATGAATACGATGTCTCTAAATTTTGTCATAAATCCGTCCCAAATGCTTTTAGTATCTGTATTTTTTGGAGGCATATCTATAAAATTATTTTCCTAAAGCTATTCCTATGGCTGTTGTTACTAATCTTGAAGTTAATAATTTGCCAAAAGTTCCTTCTTGATCAATACCAAGAGCTTTGCATATTGCTCGACCAATAGCTGGTCCGGCCAAAGCTCCAATAGTTCCCCCAGTTAAAGCACCCAAAAATCCTTCATCAACTTCTTCTCCATTATTAAGTTTTTCGAGTATTTGATAATAGGCTTTTTCAGCTTCCTGAATTTGGTCTGGAGCCATATCCTTTATTTCTTCAGATTCAAATATTCTGGAACTCTGAGAATATTTTATATCATAATAAGTTGGAAAATCAAAAGTATTTGATTCATCTAAAGGCATACGAGATTTTGTTACTTCTTCCATAGGAACTTTTATTTATTTATATATTTTGATTTGGATCCACTTTTCTTTTAATAGTATATCTATTATATCTTAAGTTCATTGAAAATGTGTTGAATTCAGCTGCCGTTGTTGCATAGGAGATTTCAAATTGAGATAAACTTGTCGGAATAAGCTTAGAAAATGTAAATTCTACAAGTTCAAATCCATGATGATCTAAGAAAGAAACAAACATAGGAGGCCAAAAAGGAACTTTATCTGAATATTCTACAAATTTTTCTATTTGTTCAAAAAGAATCCAATAAGATATAAATCCTTCAGTTAATTTAAAGGTTATTGTAAGATTTTTATCCAATACAGGTTCTAATTCCTTTCCCCCTCTATAAGCTATTTTGAACTGATGCTGCTGTTGTTCAACTACTGGAAGTTCAACAGAAGGAAAAGTAATGTTCTGCACAGAAGCATTGATAAAATCTTCAATACTTTCATATGGAAGTTTTAATCTTTTAACAATAGGATTCCACCTAGCATGTATTTCGGGATAGAAAAAATTCTTAGGAAATTGAACGACAAATTGATTATTAAGGGCATTTAATATCATAAAAGCTTATTTTATTTATATATTTTAGGTTTTTAAAACCTTTTGGAATTTTTCCACTATAACTAGAAAATAATGTAAAAATATGGCAGAAATTGAAATTAACAATGTAAAAGAGCTACAAGAAGAGCTTGAAAAAGCAGTAAAAGATAATCCTAATAAGCCGACAGAAGAAGAAATTAAATTGGCCGGAGAAGAATTTGAATATGCTTCAAAAGTTTTTCCTACGATGATGTGGGCAGTAGGTGAAGTTGCGGATGCTAGAGCATTTTGTGACTACTTATCTCATTATCTAAGAAATAGATTATTCTGGACCAAAAATGGCTGGATGGGTGTAGTTAAACTTGATGAAGAATTAAAAGCCGCTGGAAATCTTTTAAATGGTAAAGAACCTCTCAAATTAGGTTATCAGGCTTTGGAATTTATCTATTACTCTTTAATGAATCCAGGTGGAGTTGGTCTTCAATCAGCTCAGGATTTTGAATCAGAAAGTGAAAATTATCTTCCGGTTATGGAAGCAGTTTCTGTTACTCTTGAACAGGCTAGAAATAAAATAAAAGAGATTCAGTTCCTTCAGGACAGATATGCAGCTATGAATCAGGGCTTTTATCTTGAATTAGAGCCTGCAGAACCTCCTGCTGATGAAATGAATATAGGAACAATGGAGATAGATTTATCTGAGTCTGTTGAAGAACCATCAACAGAACCTCTTCCTGGAGAAATAGGAGATCTTACAATACAATCGCAAGAATAATTTTAACGATAATTTAACTAAAATCCTTAGCATTCCTAAGGATTTTTTTAGTATTATTGAGTATAAGTTAAAAAGTAAAGTTTTTACATTTACTTAAAAATAAGGATATATAATATCAAAACAGTAATATTATGGCAGTAACACCAGAGGAATTTTTCTCTAAAAACATGAAATGGATTGCATTAGGCTTATTATTCCTTCTTCTATTTAGTTCTATAAAAAGTTGTAATAGAAAAATGCAATTAAACATGGGAACAAAACAATACACCCAACAAATTGATTCTTTAAAAACTCTTCTAACTAAAACTCGAGAAGACGATAGTGATAGTATTAAAAAACTCAATTTTGAATTAAGGATTGCAACTCAGCGAGAAAATTCAGCAAATGAAAGAGCAAGTGCTGTTCAAAGTGCAGTTGAAAAGATTAAATCAAATACAACCACTACAGTTGTAGTAAAAGGAGCTGAAGAAATTAAGGATACCACAAAGAAAAAATAATGGAAAAAGTTTACAAGCATATTACCATTTATCAAGCTGAGGATACTTATTTTGATAAACCTGTTTATGGTGTTATGAATACCAAACATGGGGATCTTTTAGGATATATTGCCTGGGAGCCCAATTGGAAACAGTTTATTTTTAGTGCAAATAAAGAAGATGATATAATTTTTAGTGTTTCCTGTCTTAAAGATATTATAGATTTTATTGAAAATGAAATAAAATAATGCTATGAAAAAAGAAGTTGAATACGAAGATTGTGTTTACTGTGGATGCGAAACTCCTGTTCCAGTAAATATGCCAGTTGATCTCAGAGAATATTATGTAGATGGGGCTGGGCAATTATGTAAAAAGTGTTACGAAAAACTATACGAAAAATAAGTAAAATATGTTCAAATTAAGTAAATTTAAAATCACTAATAAGGGTCTTTATTGGGGGTTAATTCTAACCTTTGCCCTTTTGTATCTGTGTGTTGGATTTGTTTCAACCCTTCACTCAATTACATTTTTCAATTTAGCAAACACGATGGGGCTTGCAGTACTTCTTGGTTTAACCTATGAAGTTGGTCAAGCATCTGTATTGTTTTCCATATTAATGTCTGAAAAGAATAAAGGAAAGTTCTTGCCGTGGGCTTTAATGGTACTTTTAACAGCATTACAGGTGACTGCAAACGTATATGCGTCTTTTAAGTTCATGGCTAATTCCGGTAGCACTGATTATGTATATTGGCAAAAATCAATTTTATTTGGGATTCAAGCTCCCAATGCCGAGATGTATCAGGTTATTATATCATGGATTGCCGGGGCTTTACTTCCAATAGTTGCTTTAGGTATGACAGCTTTAGTTGCTCAAAATATGACTTTTATGAAGGATGAGCTCGAAGCAGAACCCGAAAAGCCTAAAGAGGATGTTGTAGAAAAATTCTTAGCAACAGAATTTAAAAAACCTGAAGAGAAGATCGAATATCCTCGAGATCGAGTCTTTTATCCAGATGCAGAGAAAGAGGTTATGCCTTCTAGAGAAGAACAATTAGAAAAGCTTAAAGATAAAATGCTTTCAAATGTTGGTAAGCAAACAAAGATAGAGGAAAATCCTATTATTGGGGAAGGCGGAGTGAAAATTATTAAGCCAGAATTTCAGTCTTCTTTATCAAATCCCCATTCTATTGATCCTGATGGAACAATATGGAGTGCCTCTGAAATAAATCCCCAGCTTAAGCCGACAGAAAGTACTTTCAAAACTTATGATGAAGTAATGAATTGGAATCTTCCTATTGGCGGAAAAATTGATGAGATTGTTGAGAATGAGGTAAAAAAGAGATTGCAAGAAATTGAAACAAAAAAAGCTTCAGAAAGAAATGAACAGGATGTTCAGGATTTCTATTTTCCTGAGGGGGATAATCTTGATGAAGAGGCAAAAAGATTAATACCTGAAATAGATCTTCATCTTGAAACCAAAAAAGTTGAAGCAGAAGTAACGAAGATCCCTGTAGATATTATAGTAGAAGAAGGAAAACCAGAAGTAGTTATTCCAAAAGAAATTCAAAAACAAGCTGAGGATGCTACGAGAAGAGAACTTGGAGAAAAAATACCGTTTACAAAAGTTAGAGGCTGGCATCTCAAGAAAGAGTACATTGATTCAAATGGAGATGTTTATAAATTTGGTAAGTTTCAACCCGAAGAGTCAAAAAAAGCGTAGGAGCGAGCACGGACATTGGGGATTCAATTGAGCCCGCTCCCGAAGAATCAGAAATAAACCCCATTGAAGAATTAAACAAACCTTCTCCTGGTAAAGAACTTATCGATAGAATTAAGAAGGAAGATTCTGAAAAGAAAGCTGAAGAGAAAAAAGCAGATGAATATGTTCCTTCCATGATTATCGACGGGGTAGAAGTTATTGATGCTAAAGCTATTCCTAAAGCCAAAATGAAAGTGGATAAATTTGGAATTCCTGTTCCTGAGAATAGATTAAACTGGGATAGAATCTAACCTTATAGAGACCATTAAAATACCACGCCAGAACTCATAGGGACACGCCTACTAAGATCAAATCCCCCAGACATGTTAATCCTTGTCTGGGGGATTTGTTGTGTTAAAACAAAAATACGAAGTTTCTTCAAAAATCTATTCCCTACGTTTTAATCTCGAATAAATAAATAAAATAATAAGCTAAGATAATGGCTACAACTGACGTTTTCAACAATCCAGCTAATAACTATGTAAATCCGGCTCTAACCCCATGTGCAGGAGCAGGAGATGACTCATATTTAGAGTTTCTTCCAAATGATCAAATTGGGATTGTTCAAGGGCAAAATATCCTTGCATCGATTTCTTTTTCAGATATTAAGATCCCAGTTTCGGGATATAGTACTCAGAAAAAAATTCTTGATCCAGGGGAAGTTACATTTGTTGCTGGATTAACCAAGGGGCTAAATTATAGATCCCAATCATTTACATTACCTTTATTTACAACAAATGATCTCAATCCATATTTTATGGTAGTAGATCTTTCTATAGGATTTTACAAAAATTTCAAACATTATTCTTTTAATGTAGAGGCCTCAGCTAATTATGCTAATAATGTAAGTATTGATCAAGCTCTTGACATTGCTCTTAGTAATATTCAAGCTAAGATGACTACAACTTATGATCCAAGTGATCTAACATTTACGGGAACTCAATTAGGCTGGGACTTTAATATCTCTAATCTAGTATTAACGGTTATTGATGCTTCAGAAAATATTCTTTCTCCATTTCCTTCTCCAGCATATTCAGAAAAACTTGATGAGGATCTTACAAAAATGGTTCTTTATGCAAAGTATCCAAATTCTGCAATGCAGGGGGTTGTTTTAAAAGCAACCTATCCAGCGGTAGAATCTCCTTATAATAAATGGTTTCAAGTAAATCATGTCACAGATGTTGTAACAATTTATGAACCGATTGAGGTAGATAATTTCATTAAAGCTATACAATATCTTATTACATTTGATCCTTCTATTAAATTTGGTCCATTTATTACAAGCTTTGTAGATGCATCCATTGGTTTGGATGTAAGCGATGGATCTCAGAGTTATGTTCTTGCAGTAGATTCCTCTTTTGCAACATATAATCTTAATGATTCATCCCTTTATAATTCTAGAATTAATTTATCCTCTAATGCTTCAACATGCGTTATTGAAAATTCCTGGGTCAATAAAGATCTTTATTTTCCTTATGGGGATCCTTCAAATCATGTAAATATAGCCCTCTCAACGATAAATGATTCTTCGATCCACAATGCTTTAATAAATGATAGTTCGATCTTCAAATCATTCCTTTATAATGTCGCTCTATCCAGATGTACGCTTTATAATTGTTCATATGATCCAAGTACAGTGCTTCTTCAGAATTGTACAGTTATCAGAATTAATGAATCGATAGATCCTTCTTTAGCTTATGATTCATCAACTTATTATCAGCCAGTTGTTAAAACAATTGAAGTTGGAATGAGCGGATGCTCTTCACAAACAGCAATGAGCGGTGGAGATTATCTTGAATGGATTACTGAAAATCAGGATTGGAAAAAAGTTGGAGATCTATATATTTGGACTGCAGCTCCCGATGCTGATGATACGAGAAACTTAATTGATGGTTTCTATGCTTTCAATCCTCAAGAATTTCCTATTCAAATAGAATACTTAATATTTGTATGATAGCTAAAAAGGTATTTGAAACCATAAATTTTGAAAGGGGGGAAATTCCCAAAAAAAGTTTACGTATTGGAAAATACCGAACTACTCCCAGAACTTTTAAAGATTATGATGGAGATGAACAAACTATTGAAGTTAGTCAAGACAATTCTTTTAAAATTGCTGATATGGAAGTTCAATTAGTTTTTAAAACCCATCCCGATATTGGAGAATCTGCAGATGTTTATGTGGATGGTCAAAAAAATGACTATATGGTTTTTAAAATGGAACCGTTTGATTATGAATTTAAAAGTCAGGGAGAACATTCTGATCCAGGCTATACTGATTATGGATTTCCCGTTGCAAAAGATAAAAACCATTTAAAGGAATTAAAAGATAAACATTCCCATTGGTCAGCCATTTCGGGGGATTATTCAAGAGAATCTAAAGATCCTTTTGTTGCTGTTGCACAACTAATACTTTTTACTTATTAAGATGATAGCCAAAAAGGTATTTGAAACGATAGATTTTGAGAGGGGTCAAGAACCTAAAGAATCAATGAGATTAGGAAAATATCGTCATTCGGATCTTCGCAAAGCTTTATTAACAGGAACGATTGATTTTCCAGATCAGTTTGAAGATTGGTTAAATGAAAATCCTCTGATAAAAGAAAAACTTGAATACCATAAAAAAGATAAGTATGGAATGACCATTACTTATTATGTTATTGAATTAGATAATTATTGTGAAGAGAGAAATGTGGATCGAGAAGATTTAGAAGCTGAATATACTCCGGAATATTCTTTTTCCCCGAAAAAACCAGGGGAATGTCGTATTACAATTGGAACTATCGGGGATGGATCAAAAGTTATTTACTATAGCGGGGGAAATATTGATGGTTTCATTACTAGAAAAGATTGGCTTAGATAAATAGAATATGAGAGCAAAGAAGATAAAAGATACTCTTAATGAGTTTGGCGGTGCAGGTTACGCTGTTTATGGCGGATCTGTTGGCTATGGAAACTCAGGAAGAGGTGGAGGATTTGGTGGTTCGGCTAATAAAGGTGGACCAAATCTTATGTACACTTATGATGTAAAGGATTTAAATCAAAGTTTACAGCCAAAGCCAACCCCACAGGATAATGAAAAATATACTCATGTTGGTTGCGAGGCAAAAGCAAAATCTTTGCAAACAGGTAAATGGATTGAGGGAAAAATCATTTCAGCTAAAACTGATTCTGATGGAAATATACTTCATTATGAAATGCTAAATCCGAAGACAGGTAAAAATGAAAATGTAGACCCTTCTTCAGTCGAACTTATTGAACACGATTTGCAACCAGAAATGTCTATGAGAGACGTTGTTGGAGAGAGTTTTTATCCAAGAATAAACTTTGAAAGAGGGCAAGACCCTAAAAAATCTATGGATTTAGGATTAAATAAAAAAATTCTAGCTGAAAAAATAGTAAAGATTTTAAATAATGTTTATTTTTCATGGCAGCCGGGAACCCCAACAGTAACTTGGTCTAAAAGCAAAAAATCATTTAAAGATACAGATGGAAATACTGTAAGTATTCCAGGTATGATAAAATGGGCAAAAGAAATATTATCAGATGAAGAAAATTTTTCTGAGATTGATTTGCCAGAAGAAGAAAGAAACAGATTAATAAATGATATAAGGACCGGAAGGATTTCAGGAGAATATCCTATGGATGATGATATTGGTATTTATTATTATGATGAATAAAAAAGAGGCTTATTTAGCCTCTTTCTTTTTGTTATATTCTTCTTCTTTTATTTTCCATCTTTCCATTTCTTCTTCAACCCACGGAACTCGAATCCCTGTGATCCTGTTCTCTAATTTTCTCACATATACACTATTTTCAGGAACATTAAATAGCATAATTGCAGGATCACCTTCATGCCAATTTTCAAATTGTTTAACGGCTTTATTAATAAGATTTTGATCAAAATGATCTTTGGCTGACCAGTTATCAAGTTTCTTTCTTATATTTTTTCTAATCCATGCAAAGTGTTGCATACGAATTTCCTCATCTTCAAAAAGATAAGTTCCTATATTCAAGGGATTTAATATTCTCCTTGTAGGATCTGTTGGACCAGGTGCAGGTCCATTAAATGTATAAGTGAAGAAGGTTGAGTGAATACCAGGAACAAAAGGTCTAAAGGGATAAACTAAATAATGTTCAAGATCCCTGAAATAGTTAACATAGCTCCAGTATGTAATTGGCCATCCGTCTCTATTAATTATTTCTTTAGCTCGTACAAATTGATCATGATCATAATATTCATCGGCATCTATATTTAAAATATGGGAGCACCCTCTTTGTTTGGCTAATTCAATACCCATATTTCTTTTATCCGTTTCTTGTTCCCTGGAATATCTCAAAAAATTAGGTTTAAACTCAATTAATTCATCAATAAGACCGAGTCCTTTTAATCTATTCAATTCAGCCATATCAGCTGGATCCATTGGGCTTTTCCAATAAGATTTTTTCTGATAGAATCCCGCAACCCAATCTACTTGATCTCTTATTTGAGAAATTAGATCAAATAGGAGTTCACTTGCGTCAAAGCAGTTAATTGTCAGTGCGAGTTTTTTAATTTTTGCCATAATTTATTTTTTATTTTTTGTCTCTTTAAATGATTGTATTATTCTCTTTTCTCGTTCCGCTTCTTCTTTTTTTCTTTTTTTGCTCTCTTTAAAATCACTAATGAGAATTTTTACCATATAAGCCATAAAAAGAAAAAAAGCTAAAAACATAAATCCTGTTATCGCATTTGATAAAAAAGGATTTGTAATTCCTATGAGTTGTTCAACTAATTCTTCTCTTATCTGAGTAAATGGATTCATTCATATCTTTATTTTTTTAGTCCCGTGAATAATTCTCCTTTAAGGGCATCGTACGATCTATAATCTGATAATACAAAATCTGTAAGTTTAAGATCTAATATATCGTCTAAACTATTTAATTCTTTTGTAATTATCAATTTAGATAAAGGATAAGGATCTCTTAATATTTGTTCTTTAACAACATCAATGTGATCAACATACAAATGGGTGTCTCCACCAATCCAAGTTGAAACTCCAGGAATCATATTCGATACTTTAGCAAATATCATAAGTAATAACGACATTGAAGCGATATTAAAAGGAACACCCAAGAATGTGTCACATGAACGTTGGTACATGTTGAGATCAAGATAAAATTTTGGAGCATCGATAGAATCTAAGAAATTCGTTATTGAAAAATCTGGGTCATCAGAAATAACTAGATCATCAACACCTATAGATGCAATTCTTTCTTCTTCGGTTAATGGTCTTACAATAAATTGATATAATAAATGACAAGGAGGAAGAGCCATATCTTTAAAATCTGCTTTATTCCAGGCATCAATGATATGATAACGGCTAAATGGATTGTTTTTTAATCCATCAATAACTTCTTTAACTTGATCAACCCCATTCTGGTTTCTCCATTGATAACCATAGACCTTACCTAATTCCCCAAAATAATATTCTCGATATTTATCATAAGGATGTGAATTTGTTGGATCTGAAATAGTAATATGATCACCCGCTTTAATCTTTTCAATAAATTCTTCTATTATTAAATTAGGAGCGCCATTGGGAACAATCTTAGTTAAATACCATCTGTACGCATCACCATTCCAGATGTTTACGTTATTGTCTACAAGGTATTTGATGTTTGTGTCTCCGCTTAAGATCCAGAGAAGTTCGTGGATGATTCCCTTAAGGTACATTTTCTTTGTGGTAAGGAGCGGGAATCCCTCTGCCATGTCCATTTGGATGACACCATGAGATATGCCAATAGTGTTAGGCATATTCGCTCTACCAGATTCTTTTTCAACGCCATTATCAAGGATATTTTGAAGCAAATTTAAATATTGTTTCATATAAAAATGAGTTTGTTCTTTATAGGTAAAAATGAGGGCAGAGTTTTAATTAATCAAAGCTTAAAACGCCTTTTCCCGGAGAGGATGGACTAAATTCGAATTTCATCTGACCTTTCTTCATAGCATCTACAAGTTTAGCTCCAACGGATTCTCCTATTTGAGCAGAAATAAGATCCCAATTAGGGCTTACCGCAGAAGATTCTTTAATTGCTTTAGTTTTTTCATTAAGTTTTTCAGCAGTCGATCCTCCGCCTGAAACACCGGGGGTAGGAGATCCGCCAGCACTTACAGAAATGGCAGCTAACTTAGAGAGCTTTGTTTGATCAAATCCATCAAGGCTAATAGAAAGATCAGATATAGATTTTGCAAGATTAGAAATAGTGTCAGTTGCTTTTTCTAAACCCGTTAGGGATTCTGAAAATTTAGAAATTTCTTCGATTATATCACTATATTTTGCTATAGCTTTTTTAGCATCTTTAGGCTTGGAATTTTCTAACCCCTTTGCAAGCTCATCTGAAAAAGTTGTAAGAGCAGTTACTATATTTTGAGAAATTTGGGTCATAGAAAGAGTTTTCACTTTTCCATTTTCCATAATAGGCTTACCATCCTTATCCATAAGAGGTATCTCATTATTAGGACCAAATTGAGAGAACATTGAAAGAACTTCTGAAAATTGAACTACTGCACCAAGAATACCATTTCTCCCAACAAGAGCTTTGGACATCCTCTTCATTCTTCTCTTTTGTTTTCCGGATATTCCAGCTTCATGTTCTTCTCCATCTCCAAATTCCTTATCCGAAGTATCAAATAATCTATTAGTAAAGTATAGGAAAGAACCAATCATATTATCAACAACCGTATTTGCTGAAACTTTTTTATGAATTTCATTTCCTTTATCGTCGTAATCTACATATCCAATTTCATTTTTCTCTCCAAACTGAGCATATATTTTCATTGCATCAGCGAACTGGATAACTGCAGAAAGAATACCTCTTTTTCCGGTAAGAGCTCTTCCCATTTTTCTAATGGCAACAGCTTTATCTTTTGTAAGCTTGTCAGTCGAATTTAATAGAGCTGTAAGGAAGGTGCTAATAGAATATGAAATATTATCAGCTACTTTTGTAAGATTAACTTTTTCTCCAAATATAGGTTTGCCATCCTTATCATAGCCTTCAATAATTCTCATGTTTTCAAGTTCAGCAAAAGCAGATACAGCTTTAGCAAACATTGAAAGAGCTAATGACATTGCCATTAAAACTCCTACTCCTGCAAAGATCTTAGCACTATTTTTCATGAAAGCAAGAAGACCCGGAACTCCTTTTTTACCTTCAGAAAGAGAAGCTAATCCGCCAATAAATCCATCAATAGTTCCACCAATGAGATGAGTTAATACAGTTCCTATATCATCCCCGGATAATTCTTTACCAACTTTAACTAATTGGCTAAGACTTAAAGCCATTACTATCAGGGCGCCACCCATTAGCATCATTGTGATAGCTCCAGATTTTAAAAGAGTAGAGAACCCTGGTATTCCTAGTATTGCAAATAAAGCTACAGCAGCTAATACAATAATACCCATCATTCCCAAACCACTTATTATAGCTTTTTTACCTTCGTCTTTTTCATCTTTAGATTTTCCTATAGAACTTAATCCTCCTTGAGATAATAGTTTAGCTACTTCAGCTAGACCCAATAATGCTATACTAAGTACAGCTAAACCTGCTGTCATCCATAGAATAGATATAAATCCTTTTTTGGTTACTGGTTCCATGAAGCTAAGAATAGTAAACATCAAAGCCATTGCAGCAACAATAGTTACCATAAGAAGAAGACTTTTTAAAATACTTCCTCCAGATTCACTTCCTAGGATTTTTGGTAAAAGATATAGAGTTAATGCAAAAGAGATTATGCCTAGAGATAATGCAACCATGCCTAGCCCCATTTCTGCAATAGTTTTTGTTCCTGTTTTAACAAATTTATTGGCTAAAGCAAGCATCCCAAACATTACAAGAAGTGCAAGAACAGTAACCCCCAAGAACATAAGAACATCTGTAGGTTTAGATAATTTAAGAAGCATTGCTGTAAGTACTAAAGATCCTGCAAACGCAAGAATCCCCACTCCTAAGTAAGCAAATCCTAAAGAAATATCTTTGACTGGTTTAGCTATTTTTTGTAGAGAAGCTCCTATTTTTTCAAAAGTTTTTACAGCTCGGTTAACTTTTGCTGTGCTGGAAGCACTTCCTTTATCCTCCATAAAATCATAGAGGAGTCTTAATCCTTGAATCGCTCTTAAAACTTGTTTTTCTTTTATCTTACTTAAAGCATCTAATCCTGTAGCAAGTCCGGGAAGACCTTGGCTTAGAGTTGTTAAGGATTTGGCTAAATTTTGAAGACCATCGCCTTTTCCAGCTTTTTTACCCATTAACAGAAATTCATCAATAAATCTAAAAAAGCTTTTTATATCTTTTGGCTTAACTCTACCAAAAGCTATTAATGAAGGACCTAAATTGGACAAAATAGAAATTTTATCCTTAATTCCTCCAGCTGCTGGTGCTCCTCCGGGTGCTCCGCCTCCTTTTCCTCCTCGGGTATTTACTTCAATTTTCCCAAGGGTTTTGAGAATTCCATATAAGAGTTCGTTAGCCTGAAGCATTGTTACAGAGATTTTATTTATATATCTTTTACAAAAAGAAAAGTGCTCGAAGGAGCACTTTAAAATTTAGGTCTGGGAATATTCACTTTGGGAACTTTGAATCCTCCATAATCTGCCTTATTAGCTTTTGGAGATTGAGCTTTTTTCATTTCCTGCTCTTCTTTCTTATATCTCTTTTCTTCCTCTTTATTAAATTCTTCTAATTCTTCAAGCATATATTCAATCTCATAAAACTCCATAGGTAAAAGATGTATTGGAGCAATATGAAATCTATTCGCAAAAATGAATTCAATTTTAATCCAACTGCGAAAACGGATCTGAAATAAGGAAAATAGATTTAATCCCTCCCTGAAAGTTTAGCGGGATAACCCGCTCACCTCCGTTTTCATCTTTATATTTAAGGACTGGATTAATAGCTTCCGAAAATATTTTTTTAACTTCTGTTAATAGAGAAATTTCTATAGCAGACCAGTTATTAGATTCCATTACGGCTTTTTCATAAGAGGCATCATTTAGACCTCTCCAATCTCCAATAACAAAAGGTGCATAGCTAATAAAATCCTCATCAAATGCTTCTCCTTGTTGTCTTTTTCTATTGATATATTGTTTGAGCCAATTTGTGACACCTGTACATGGAAGATGAACTCGAAGTTTTTTTCCAGTTTTGAATGACAAAACAATGCATCTTTCTTCTGGAGAATAATACTTCATAACTCTATCATCAAAAGTGATATAATTTACCATGTCTTTTACAACATCAATTTTAGATGTTTCTGAAACTTTTGCTTGCAATCTGTTTTCCCCTTTTACAAAAGTTCTTTCTCGGATCGCAAGAATAAGATAAAATCTATCTACTTCTTTTAAATCTCTCCATGAAGAAAGCTTATTATTAGGATATTTAACATTACAACATCTTTCGAGGACATAATTTAGCATATCATCTAAAAGGAAAAGATCATCTTCATTAAGAGTTGACCAGTGTCTGATTTCAGAAGCTGTTGCAGATCTAACAATTATCTCTGTTCCTTCAGGATAAAATAATCCTTGGGTAGGAAGATCAGTTACTTTTAATCTTTCCCATCCTAATTCATTTTGAGGATCTCTCGATTGAGAAATTGGCATTGGAGTAATTCCGCCAGGAATAGCGGTGATTGGAGGTCCGACTTGACCTTCTTTTTCTTCGACAAAAGATTTTAATTTTTCTTCGTTTTGATTGGTATCCATAATATAATTTTTATACGATTTATCTATATATTATTATACCTCAAAAAACCTGATAGTTTCGACAAAAAAAGAGGGAATAAATCCCTCTTCTAATATTTTTATCTTTTTTCAAAATCTTCTATGACTTCTTTATATCCTTTTGTTTCTTGTAAATCGAAAAGTTCTGGATTCATCTCAAAATAAGCATGAACCTTTGAGAAAGCTGCATGTTTATCTGGAAGTTTTTTTGCTTCATCGATATATTTTTTTAATTCGGCAACACTTACCTTCTTTCCTTTTTTGGGTGCTCTAACAATATTAGTATAAAAATCCTTCATAATTTCTGCTCCCTCTCCATACTTATCTTTCCCTTTTATTTCTCCTAATTGATGATGAATATAGGGATGAGCATTTATAAAAGCAACAACTTCATATATAGCTTCGTCTGGAGAATTACCAGTAATAGTCTCTTCTATGAACTGAACAAATTCCTCTGGTGAAATTTCCTCTTCAGCTTCAGGAATTTCTTCAGCAGTTGCTTCTGGAGCTTCTTCT
>Ga0315291_10003869_pt1 | contig 19211 bp, 12 predicted proteins | sample YL17G12_20_MG_FD_203070 | JGI IMG/M metagenome (GOLD analysis project Ga0315291, IMG submission 203070) | Sediment microbial communities from Yellowstone Lake, YNP, Wyoming, USA - YL17G12_20 | ecosystem: Environmental > Aquatic > Freshwater > Lake > Sediment | place: USA: Wyoming | collected...
GGGTCGCATCATCGATTACTCACGCAGCGGGCACCTCCAGTTATCTGAGACGGAGATACTGGTCATCGACGAGGCCGACCGGATGCTCGATATGGGATTCATCCCCGACGTCCGGCGCATCGTGTCAAAGCTCCCGCCCGCGGGGAAGCGGCAGACGATGTTTTTCAGCGCCACGCTCACTCCGAGTATTGTGCGCCTCGTGGAGCGCTGGCTCGTGAATCCGGTGACGGTTGAATCGGAGCCCGAGCAGTTGGTGACCGGGCTCATCGACCAGCGGTTCTATTCCGTCGCCGCTGACGAGAAGTTCGCGCTGCTCTGCTGGCTCCTCGGTCGCGACGAGGCGAGCAGGATCCTGGTCTTCTGCAATCGAAGGGACGGTTGCCTGAGGATCGCCAGGCGCCTCACGCAGTACAGGATCCACTGCGGCCTGCTCACCGGCGACGTCCCCCAGGAAAAACGCCTGCGGATACTCGAACGGTTTCGCGACGGCAACACTCCCGTTCTTGTCGCCACCGACGTCGCCGCGCGCGGGATTCACGTGGAGTCCGTGAGCCACGTCGTGAACTACGATATGCCCCAGGATCCCGAGGATTATGTGCACCGGATCGGCCGCACCGGCAGGGCGGGGGAGAAGGGGAAGTCGGTGGCGTTCGTTGACGAGTACGGCGCCTTCGTGATTCCCTCCATCGAGAAGCTCCTGGGGAGCAAGATCACCTGCATCCCTGTGACTGAAGATATGGTGCGGCTCCCCTCCCCGCCGCCTGCACCGCCGGGTTCGGGGCGAACGCACGACCGCCGGGATAGAGCGGGACACAGGCGCCACGAGCCCGGACAGGACCACCATTCCCCTGCTCTCGCAAGGCAAGAACAGGCCACGCCCTTATCTACACGGCAGGAGCATCAGGCACTCGCCACTCCTGAGCGCACAGTGGCAGGCAATATCAGTCTGCCGCCGGCGAAGCCCTATCCCCAGGCTGAAAAGGACGAATGCCCGCCTGAAAGTCCGGGGCACGCGGTTAAAACAAGCGAGCGCGCCGATGAAGGAAATCTCCCTCGTAATGCTGGTCCTGCTGGTCTCTAATTACATCGCAACCTGCACCTTGATACTCATTGTTTCAATCCACTGCCCGCATGCCATGATTTGGAGCAGTTGCAACTCCGGCAAAATGGAGCCTTGCGTTGGCGCCTTCTAGTGGCTAGTCATAATGTGCTGGCATATAGCATATTGTGATCGTGCCGCTTTTTGCGGGCATTCTTAGGGTAATGGCATGCATTATGCTTCATAGATGAGTTGAGAAGGAGGTGTGCAATGAGAAGGCTTTTGATTGTAGTTCTGGGGCTCGGACTCCTGCTCGGCGCCGGGACAGCTTTTGCGGGAGGCCCGAGGCACGGCAGTGGATGGAGCCGGGATTACCGCGGCGGGTGGGGCGGGTATCATGATGGCTGGCGTGGATATCATGGCAGATGGGGAGGCTATCACGATGGCTGGCGTGGGTATCACGATGGGTGGCGAGGATACTATGGCGGATGGGGATGGTATGGTCCTGGATGGCAGGCCCCCTATATAGTCAATTCGGCCCTCAATGCCGGGCTGGCGGCATACGCCATCCATGAAGCCTCTCAGAACCGGGATGGAAGTTACTATGGGGGGGATGGCTATCCGGGCTATTATTCCGCTCCGGCATATTCTTATCCATCATACTACTCCCCGCCCTGTTATGCGCCATCCGTCAGTTACGAGTCGCTGGGCAGCCAGATCGTCACTGATACGGTCACTGTTGTTGAGTGAGAGCGGTATATGCACGTCGAGGGCGGTGAATTCGGCTCGTGATGGGCCGGAGGCACCGCCTTTTCGTGTAGTCGCCACAGATTTCCATGTCCACCTACGAGGTGGAATGAGCTCCGTGATAAAACTGGTAATGCCTCAGTTACGGAGGGGTGTTCAGTGCACTTGTCATCCCCGTCCCGCTAAGCGGGAGGGATCCAGCATAAAACCTGGACTCCTGCTGCAGTTTATCCCGAGCGTAGCCTCGGGACAGGAGTGACACACTTAATATACCCCACCATAACTGACCCATTACTAAAACTGTGATAAAACTGTTGCGTTCTCAGGCGGGGGGATTTACCATAGCGGGCGTCTGACCAGGGATTGAAAGGCTTCCTTCGCGCGCCAGGGTGGCGCGGGAGAGAGGCGCTGAAGCTGGTCGCAACCGAAGGAGGGCAGCAGTGAGAGACAGGTTCATGGCGGTGGTGGCAGTCGCGGCGTGCGCCGCGGTAATGATATGGGCGGCTAACGGCAGCGCCGCCGAGAAAGCTGCAGCGAAGCCGGATTTCAAGAAAATGGACATGAATGGCGACCAGAAGATCACGGTGACCGAGTACGACGCCTATGTCGCCGCGTACCCAGAGCTCGGCCTTACCAGAGCCGTCTTCCAGAAATGGGATCAGAACAGCGATGGCACGGTAACGTTCGAAGAGTACGATATGTACAAGCCCATGGAAGAAAAAGCTGCACCGTCAAAGAAAGAGAAAAAAGCGGCGGAGTAATAGTCACTGTATTTTCTCAAAGTTGTCGCATCAACGAGGGAACACCCGGCACTGCCGGGTGTTTCTTTTTTAAGTGAGACCTCCTCGTCCACCTACGAGGCGGAATGGGTAATGCCTCATAAGGTGTGAAAAAATCAGCATTGAGGTTGTCATTGCGAGGACGCCGAGTCCCGCTAAGCGGGACGAGGCGGACGTGGCAATCCTCGCAGCGTCGCGGGCCCCGAAGTATTCGGGGCGTGGCGATCCAGATGAGATCCCTCCCCCGGTTTTCACCGGGGTCGGGACGACCCGTCTGGTCGGATTGCTTCGTCCCGCTAAGCGGGACTCGCAATGACAATTTTTTATATCAGTGTACATGCATCGAAAATATGATTTTTTCACACCTTCTGAGGTGTGACGTGGAATGGGTTCTTTTTCCTTGCGAGCCGGCGGCATTTGCACTATGTTAGCGTATCTGTAACACACAACCCCTGTACAAAGATAATGTCCAGAATTGTATTCATAGACCTTCTCTTTAATTGGCCGCCGGATGGCGGCGCCCGCGTCGATCTCAAGGAGGTGGCGTCGCGGCTCAGCGAAAGGCATTCAGTCACGCTCATCGTGCCGGATTTCCAAGACTACTTCCCCAGGGGAAGGATTATCGGAACTTTCCCCTTTGAGATAGTCAAACTTCCCTTTACAAAAAGGACATTCAACGCACTCAATCTGCCGCGCGTCTTCAAGAGGGCGGTACAGAAGATCAAACCCGATAAGCTCTTTATCGCCGATGGCTGGTACCTCAAATTTCCCCTCGCCGCCGCGCTCCCGGAATACCGTCCCATCCTCCGCTTCTATGCATACGAGGGCCTCTGCATCAAAGACTACGGCACGCAGTTCCGCTATGGAAAGATCTGCCCGAAGAATTATCTGAGAGACACCCTTGAGTGCACGCGCTGCGCCCTGAGGCATCACCGCTTCCTTCCGCTCGGCATGTTCTCGCACGAATTTCTTTCCGCACTTGCCTTCACCCCTCTCTTCAGGAAGTACGTACTCAAGGCCCTGGACGCGGCCTCCACTGTGATCGTCTACAACAGCTACATGAAGCAGCTCCTCTCCCCCTACCACGAGAACGTGGTCGTGATCCCGTCAGGGGTGGATGTCGATGCGTTTCATACTGACTCTTCGCCCTCTCCGGGAGAGAGATGTACCATTCTCATGGCGAGCCGGACGGGGGATGAGTGCAAAGGGTTCGAGGTATTGCGGGAAGCTGTCAGACTCTTGAAAGGGCACGGAAAGAATTTCAAGCTCATCGTCCCCACGTATCACAGCGGCGCACCCCAGGAGGATGGAATAGAATATCTCCCCTGGTGTTCCCAGGAAGACCTTCCGGAGCTTTACGCGCGCGCCGACATATGCGTCGTCCCCTCCCTCTGGCGTGAACCATTCGGCATCACGGCCGTCGAGGCGATGGCGGCGGGGAAACCGGTCGTGGCATCGCGAGTGGGCGGGCTCGCTGACATAGTTGAAGATGCCGTCACGGGTTTTCTGGTCGAACCTGGGAATGCGAACCAACTGGCAGGGAAAATCGAGACGCTCATCAACGACCCCCTGCTACGCCAGAAAATGGGACAGGCAGGGAGAGAAAGGATTACGGAATTTTACAGTTGGGGCCGCATCATACATGAGTACTATCTGCCTCTTTTCAAATAGGCTGTAAAAGGTCGGATTTAACAACCTGGATCAGAAATAATATGAAAATATTACTCGGCAATCCACCATGGCGTAAAGCCAACCGTCTCGGCGTCCGCGCCGGGTCGCGGTGGCCATTCACCATGGTGGACCACCATTTCACTCTCACGCAGGGTTCATATGTACGGCCTCAGACAGGTGGCCCTCAATCATATTCCCTCCCCCCTCGCCAGAGGCGAGCGAGCTTGAGGCTTGTCCGCCTCCGGCGGAGGGAGGGTGAGGGTGGGGGAGTGCTACCCTTACGAAACTGACCTATCACTTCCATATATAAAAAAGCTTTACATGTAATATTATCCGGATAAAATATCAGCATGCGTAAGATAATCCGAAGAGTTCTGACTATCGATCTGCCTCTAAACCGGTCCGCCTTCCTCTGGGGGCCGCGTAAAACCGGCAAGACATACTGGATTCATGCGACATTCCCGAAGAACGTTGTGATCGACCTCCTCAAAACGGATGTATTTTCCGAATATGCCACCAGGCCTTCCCTGCTGCGTGAGCGGTATGCCGATTACAAAGGTTTGATCATCATTGACGAAATCCAGATGGCACCCGGGCTGCTGAACGAGATCCACTGGATGATCGAGAACCGCCACACAAACTTTCTCATGACCGGTTCGAGCGCCCGAAAACTGCGGCGTCGGCACGCGAATCTCCTCGGCGGGCGCGCATGGCGTTATACGATGCATCCGCTTACCCTGTTGGAGACGGAGGGGTTCGACCTTGAAAAGATCATGATCTCGGGACTTCTCCCGCCGCACTTTCTTTCGCCCGATCCCCGCAGTGATCTTCGCGCGTATGTGGCGGATTATCTTAAAGAGGAAATCGCCAACGAGGCGAAGGTGCAGAACATCCCGGCGTTTGCGGACTTCCTGCGCGTGGCTGCGCTGACCTCCGGTGAACTGTTAAACTATACGAATGTTGCACGAGAGGCGGGTGTCAATTCCCGCGCCGTCCGCACGTACTTTCAGATCATGGAGGACACGCTGCTCGGTTTCCGCGTGGCGCCGTGGAAGAGATCGAGAACCCGTAGAATGATCGAGACGGAGAAGTTTTATATCTTTGATCTCGGCCTCGCCAATTATCTGAGCCGCCGCACCCCCCGTGAAGGCACGCCGGAGTTCGGCAAATCATTCGAGCACTATATCCTGATGGAGCTCAGGGCATACCAGGCCTATCGGAATCCCGAGACGGAAATCCACTACTGGCGGACAAGCACCGGTAGGGAGGTGGATTTTATCCTCGGGGAGATGGATGTCGCGATTGAAATTAAGGGCTCCGCTCGCGTCCATGAAGGGGATACAAAAGGGTTGCATGCGTTGCTTGGTGAACGCCGCGTAAAACATCCGGTAATCGTTTCACTGGAAAAAGAGCCGCGCAAAATCGAACGTGGTATTAGAGTTCTCCCCTGGCGCCTGTTTCTGGAGGAATTGTGGTCGGGGAATATGGGGGTTTGAAGATTTTCTAGAAACCGCATGAATATCTTTCTCGGAAATCCGCCGTGGCGTAAAGCCAACCGTCTCGGCGTCCGGGCTGGGTCGCGATGGCCGTTCACCATGGAGGTTCCCGAAGGGACCCGTATCCTCCCCTATGTGCCATTCCCCTTCTTCCTCGCCTACGCCGCGGCCGTCCTCGAGCGCGAGCGCTTTCCGGTCATGCTCATTGACGGAATTGCGGAGGGATTGACGGAGGAGGAGTATCTCGCGAAAGTTACCGCGTTTAACCCGGACCTCGTCCTCCATGAAACATCCACGGCCTCCATCGACGTTGACCTTGCCATCGCGAAGAGACTCAAGGAATCAACCTCCGCGCGGATCGCACTGACCGGTCCCCACGCAAGCGTCATTGGCGAACAGATCCTCAGCGACAACCCCTTCATTGACTTTATCCTCGCGGGCGAATACGAACTCACGCTCCTCGATCTGTGCGCACATCTGATGAACGCCACGCCGCTCGGAGAAATCAACGGTCTCTCCTTCAGGAAGCCAGACGGCACGATTCAAACAAACCCGCGCAGGCCTTCAATCAAGGATCTCGACAGTCTTCCCTGGCCGTCGAGGCATTTCCTGCCGATGGAGAACTACAGGGACGCCTTCTGCGGCATGCCGCACCCGATGCTCCAGATGTGGGCGAGCCGCGGCTGTCCCTACCGCTGTATTTTCTGTCTATGGCCCGACGTGATGTACGGCGACCATGAGTACCGTACTCGCGATCCCGGGAATGTGGTGGATGAAGTCGAACATTGCCAGAAGAAATATAGATTCAAATCATTCTATTTCGATGATGACACCTTCAACCTCGGCAAGGCCAGAATCATCACGCTCTGCCGCGAAATAAAAAAGCGGAATCTCGGCATCCCGTGGGCGGCGATGTGCCGGGCGGATACCATTGACGAAGAGATGCTCCGCGAAATGAAGGACTCCGGCCTTATCGCTGTCAAGTATGGGATCGAGTCTGCGAGCCAGGAGATCGTCAACGCAAGCGGCAAGAAGCTCGACCTGAAAAAGGTGGAAAGGGCGATTGAACTCACCAGGAAACTGGGGATCCGCTTCCATCTCACCTTTGCCTTCGGACTGCCCGGGGAAACGCCTGAAACAATCGAAAAGACGATCGAGTACGCCCTTGAGAAAGATCCGGACTGCCTCCAGTTTTCACTCGCGACCCCTTTCCCCGGTACCGCTTATCATGAACAGCTCAAGAAGACGGGCAACATCGTCGCCGGTTCATGGGAAGAGTATGACGGATCCGGCAAATCCGTCATCCGCACTGATCGTCTCTCCAATAGAGACCTGGAGCACTGGCTTGCTGAGGCATACAGGCTGTGGGGAGAGCACCAGAACAAGAAAGCCATCAAAAATGGGTCCGCCAGGGGGGAGCTCCAAAAGGTGAGCCTGTATATCCCCTGCTACAATGCTGCGAAAACGCTCAAGAATTGCATTGAGAGCGTACTCTCACAGAGCTACCCATTGGATGAAATAATAATTGTGGACGACGGCTCCTCGGACGAGACGGTTTCGATCGCCTCTCGCTATCCGGTGAAGATCATCCGTCACCCGAAGAATCTCGGCCTCGCCGCCAGCCGTAACACCGCCTTTCGCGCCGCGAGAAACGATTTCGTCGCCGCCATTGACGCTGACGTCGTTCTCGACAGGGATTGGCTGAAGATCCTGATGGCCTGCGTCACTCAATCCGACATCGCGGGCGCCTGCGGCAAATTGATCGAGCGGTACCAGAGCAGCCTCGCAGACCGCTGGCGCGCGGTTCATTGCAGGCAGCACTTCGGGGATGAGCAGCTTCTGAATCCCGACTTCCTCTACGGGAGCAACAATGTCTTACGCATAGAGGCGGTAGTGAAAATCGGCCTCTATGATCTTAAATATCGAAGCAACTATGAGGATGTGAACCTGGGCCATCGCCTCAGAGCAGCGGGATACACTATCCTCTATCAGCCCACAGCGAAAGCGGAACACATAAAGAAAGACAGCATCATTTCCGCCCTCGACATGGACTGGCGCTGGTGGATATATCACTATGAAGGCACAGGTAAATACTTATCTATCCGGAATACAGGTTCGGCAAACTGGCGAAAGATGCTGGCTTATATTCACACTGACATTAATGCAAAGCAGATTGAGTTTCTTCCAATAGATATTTTCCTGTTTTTCCTTCATACGTATAAGGACATGCTCCAGCGCCTCTGGCTCAAAAACCTTGCGTAGTCAGATCGTGGATCCCTCAAAATAGTATTAATCAGCCCTGCCGATTGCAATATGCTATAATGTGGAGGTAGCGATTATAGCGTTGCAGGTTGATAATACATCCATACTCAAATGCCTAACAAAACCGTTCCTGATAAACCCTTGATCAGCGTCATCATCCCCACGTACAACAGAAGCGATATTCTGCAAAAAGCCCTTGATGCCTATAAGGGTCAAAGCCTGCCTCAGGAACAATTTGAAATCATCGTTATTGACGATGGTTCTACCGATGGCACAAAGGAAGTGATTGAAAAAAACAGCAAAACACAGCCCAACATCCACTACTTTCACCAGCCCCACGGCGGCCCCGCGAAGGGCAGGAATCTCGGGATCAAGCAGGCAAAAGGCCCCATTATTCTCTTCACCGGCGACGACTGCATACCTGATAAGCATCTCTTGCAGGAGCATCTCCGATTCCATAAAAAGGGTGAGGCCATTGCCGTGCTCGGCCATATTGATTGGCACCCCGAACTCGAAATTACTTCCTTTATGAAATATATCAATCTAGGCATACAGTTTGGATACCCACGCATCAAAGAAATAGCAGCAAATGTTACTTTTAACTACTTCTACACTTCAAACATATCAATCGCGAAGAGATGTCTTGATTTAACCGGATCTTTTGATACTGATTTCATGGAAGCTGTATGGGAAGATGTGGAATTAGGCTATCGTGTCTGGAAAAGCGGAGTCCGAATTGTCTACAACCCCCGCGCGATCATTTATCACTATCATCAAGTAGACATTGAAGATTATATCCAGCGCCAGATCAGAGCCGGCAAAGCCGCGGCTATCCTCTACAAGAAGCACCCGGAACTGATTGACTTCCTCCGCCTACCCAAAGTCACCAGCCCCGAAGTTCGATTTCGCTTCTATCAGGCCCTGCTCGATTACTACTATTTTGTCGGCCTTCAGGAAGCTCTGCAGTCCGACAAAAAAGATAAATCCCTTATCCCTCTCGAAGACAGACTGAAAAACTGGTCCGACATTGAAAAAGATCTCCTAATGAAGGACGTCCAAACATTGGAAAAGCTGATAGCAACAAAAAATCAGGAAATCAAAAAAAGAGATGGTGAAATAGTCAAGCGGGATAAGTTAGTAGCGGAGCTCCATAATAAGAATCAGGAAAAGTATTACAGGATCGTAGAGTTAGAAAAACTGGAACTCCGGGTCAAAAGCTCGTTTATTTATAAGATTTACCAACTTTTCAGAAAGATCATACCCTAGTGTAGTGTAGTGTAGTGTAGTGTAGTGTAGTGTAGTGTAGTGTAGTGTAGTGTAGTGTTTCATAATTACACTACATGAGTTATGTCATTGCGGGGAGTCCCGGCGAGCCGGGAAAGCAATCTATTGGATCACAACGAGTTGAGATTGCTTCTCCCGCTTAGCGGGATCGCAATGACAAATTAATGTTCCCTATTTCTGAGACACTACACTAGAATCGGCGGAAGGAACTACTCAGCCTCAAGAACCTAAGCAATGCAACATCCTCTTGTTTATGTCATAGTTTTGAACTGGAACGGCAGGGAGCATCTAGAAGCGTGTTTCTCATCTCTCCTCAAGCTCAATTACCCGAACTTTCGTCTCGTCATGGTAGACAACGGTTCAAAAGACGATAGCGTCCCGTATGTTAAGCAAAACTTCCCTGCTGTTCACATTATTGAACTTAACAGGAATATGGGTTTTGCAGAAGGTAATAATGTGGGTATGCGATTTGCACTCGAATCTGGATGTAAATATATCTGTCTTCTTAATAATGATATGGAAGTGGATAGAGGATGGCTAGAGCAACTCGCTGCTTTTGCAGAGGGTAATCAGAATGTAGGTGTCTTCGCCTCGAAAATGCTCTATTTCTATAACAGAGACTTCATAAACGGCATGGGAACCTGCCTCACTAAGCTCGCAATGGGGTGGGACCAATATGATGGGCGCCTCAACGATGACCATTTTTCAGTCCCGCAAGAAGTAATCGCTGCATGCGGTGGTGCATTTTTCATCCGGACTGATGCTCTAAACGAGACAGGTCTTTTCGATCCCCATTACTTCATCTATATGGAGGACACGGATCTTTGTATTCGACTTTGGCAAAAGGGGTATCGCATCGTCACTGTACCTACTGCCATCGTATACCATAAGTTTTCAGCTACCATGCAAGAAGGCTCACCGTGGAAATATCACCTGCTGTTGCGCAACAGATTATACTTCATGACAAAACTCTATCCGTGGAAAGCGCTTATAGAGTTTTTGCCTATCGTGATTAAACGTGAGCTGGATAATGCACACTCTTTCTTCCGACAGGGTAATACTGAATATGCAAGGGCTGTTTATTCAGCTTTTGCAAAATATATAGCATTACTGCCTTACGCCCTTGCTTATCGAATGCGCTTTGGCTCACCATTTACCCCAAAAACATGGCAGATGCTCTGGCCTCGAGAAAGCATACCTCCTGTGAAAAAGCTTTACTGCCCATCCCAACAAGTGGATTATAAAACTCTGTCGAATAGTGTCATTATGGGAACCGCGGATCGCGGGCTTGGCACTGGCTGGTATACCCTTGATAAAGAAGGTAAAGTAGATTACAGATGGATGGCCCGCCGTGCTCATGCATATTTAAAAAGCCCTGAGAGAGGGAGCAATTGCTTGCGAATCCGCGTCCGCAATCCGCTTCGCTCTTTAGGGGAGGCCAAACTACAAGTCTTTTGCAATGGAGATGTTGTTGGAATGTGCAAGCCTCACTCAGATTGGGATTTTTACTGTTTTGCGAAAAATCTGCCTCAAGGCGTGTTAGAGATAACTCTCATAAGTGACAAGGTTTATAAAGCTGAAACTACAGGTTATTCCGGGGATTGCAGCTTTGGTGTGAACGAGATAACTGTTATGAATAAGTAACAGATATGAACAAATATGCTGCAAATATTTTCTCGAAAATTCTAATTTTCGCTTTCTCTTTTTACGGGAAGTTTAAAACATCACTTCATTAACCCCTTTTAGATGCTACGACAACGAGTTCGCTCCCCTGAAGCTTTTGGAAGATATTGCCAATAGAACCCTTTTGACAATGTCTGTTTAAAAAATCCATTCCGTAATGCCCTTCCTCTGAAGTGAATCGGGCAGCAAATCCCAGCTTTAGCATCTCTCGTTCGAGCACTTGTTTTGTAAAGTAATAATAATGACTGTTAACATCTAGCCATTCCCACTTAGAGCCCAAACATTTCCTTGTATAACTATCAAAGTTGGGAACAATAAGCAGCAAAAGTCCATCAGATTTGATGATTCTCCCGATTCCCTTCAAGGTACACTTCGGATCGGGAACATGCTCTAAAACGTGGATAGCCGTAATGACATCGAAGTAGTCAGAAGGATAATTTGCCTCATCGAGAGAACCTATAAAAATATCTAATCCCAACTCTTCCTTGCCATACAGCGCGTATAAGCGACTCAGTTCAACACCCATTACAGAAAACCCCAATTTTTGGGCTTGAACCATAAGAAAACCCCATGAGCAACCTATGTCTAATAGCTTGCCAGACTTTTTATGCTCGGTAACAAATCCAAGTTCTCTTTGCCTGCTATATTTTGTATTCTCGATAGCCGAAATATCTAGCCTGCGAATATCCTTCAATTCATCCGCTCCCACTTTATATTGGTCAGTGTAGTAGGATTCCAATGAGCGGGTATCCGGTCTTGGATGCAGATATACAAGGCCACATCTTTGACATTCTCTTATTGTTTTAGCTCTCTCCAGTCTATATACGATCTCATATCTGTTAGAACCACAAAAAGCACACTTCGAATTCCATTGGGAAATTAAAAAGCTGAGCCGTTTCCATGACGCAGCTATCGTTTTAGACGCCTTTGATTGAAATATAACATCTGAGATAAATCCCCTGACCTTTAGTTCTGCGAGGCTAATAGTTATACCCTCGTTATTGAGTAATTTCCTACAAAGCCTTAAAACAGCGCCATAATCCGAGGAGACAGATAATTCAGTAATATTTTTCTTGGGCACCACCTGCTTAAAACCAACATGTACCCAAGCTTTTCTTACCGGATCGGTAAAGACAACCACTGGCGTAGGGGTGCAACAAGCCATCCAGGTGGGGCCCGTATCCCCTCCAACATAGAGCGCACTGCGCTGTATTATTTCTATTCCCATCTTTATTGGGTATCCTCTGCAATCAACTGCTCCATCAATGGGTTCGTCATCACTACCCCCTATTAAAATCACGCGCGTGCCTATTTCTTTCGCAAGCCTTTGATAGTTCTTCAAGCGCCAATTCTTACATGAGAGTGTCTTGCAAGAAAAAACCACAGTTTCCCCATAGTGTAGTTTTTCTTTCTCGAAAAGCTCATCAACGCTTTTCCGAGTAACATCATCGATCGCCACTTCCAAGCTCCTATCCGTAAGATCGACATTACATTTCGCCGCCATAAAATCCATTAGCGGAATTCGCGACGCAACCCACTCGTCATGGTGAACACTTGCCTGTGGGTAATAAACTATATTGAATCGCTCCTTTAATAACACCTCCTGGGGTATGCCATTCCCGAGCCTACCATGTCCGCATAGTATAACTCTGTCCACATAAGGACACTCTGCAATGTCCTTATAACGGGGGAGGGTCATCCAAACAATCTCAGCCTTGGGGAATTTATATCTCAAAGCCCTTACCACAGGGATGGCATTAATGACATCCCCCATTGCGCCAAAAACTGCGAAGAGGATTTTCATATATTTACCGAATCCTCACTGATCAATGATATCCTCCTGACAAATATCCCAAGTTTTCGGTAATCACCATTATTGTTGAAGTCATGAGGTCTCCATGTATCATTATTAACTATACACCCTTCGATGACCGAGCTTGTGCCGATGGAAATCGGAATAGTATATTTAACTTCTAAATGCGCGTCCTTCTCTATCGAAAAATTGCCAATCGTATGCCCATTAATGAGTATCATCCCATTGATAGTTTTTGCGGGAGACCCAAATATTTCTAAGAGAAGTGCATTCTCCAATTTTATATCGTCATTCAAATAGAAGTAAGCCTTTGCGGCAGTTGGTCGAACCCTCTCCTTGTCCTTCCCTGCCTCACAGATCGATCCCCACCCGGCTCCCAGCCCCACAACAGATCTACTGCCAACGCTAATCTCTCTTAAATGAATGCCACTCCGCTCAAACAATATCCTATTGACGATATGATAATCTGGTTCAACTAAAGGATAGTGCGCTATTGGCGTAATAAACTTCATCATTTCAGAATCGGGAACCCTCCGGCCACGCCACGCTCTTTGCCGTTGTATTATCAGGCTTCCAAAATGCAAAATATTCCACATGTAAGCGGCCAGCAGCATCATGCCTCTCTTTTTCGAGAGGCTATCCCTATTATCCAACAGGTAATTTTTGATTCTTCGACAATCATCGAAAATCATATGAGGCAATATTTTCATAAGGGTGCGTATCTCAAAATTCTTACAAACACTGCGAATGCGGTTCCTTTCACCAAAAAATTCCTTATTGAGTTTTACTTTTTCCGTCGTGGCTGAAAATTTATGGTATACAATTGAACGTGGGGTGGAGACAATTCTATATCCCCAATATCTTATACGCCATGCCAAATCGATGTCTTCGAAATACATATAGTAGGCAGTATCAAATGCCCCTAGCTCTTTTATAACACTTAATCTTATAAGCATGGCCCCGCCAGACATGCCGAAGACCTCGCACTCCTTATCATATTGTCCTTCATCCTTCTCCCATAAACCTCTGTCCCATCCGTAGCCAAAAAGAGAAACATCTGTCCCTATCCCATTAATAATGTCTCTTGTCTCGAAAAATAGGATTTTTGGGGCACACGCAGCTATAGATTCATTTTTCTGAGCGGCAATTACAAGTTCTTTCACAAAGTTGCTATCACATTCGGTATCATTGTTTAAAAGAATGGCGTAGACAGCCCCCTTTGCGGCCGCATAATATAGCCCCTGATTACTCGCCTTCGCAAATCCGATATTTTTTCTGTTAGATATTATCTCTATAGCAGGCAATGCCTTTCGTGCATAGTCTATACTCCCATCCGTTGAGCCATTATCCACCATAAGCACCCGGATATTATCGTATGATTGTTTTTTAACCGAGTTGAGACAGACCGGAAGATGTTCCATCCCGTTCCAATTGATCACTACAACATATACTAGTGGTCTATTTAGCTGTATGCCGTTTGTTTTCATCGCTGCATAAATCTACCTTATTGCGTAATTTCCTTATATAACTGCAATAATACCTGCGCGTTTTTCTGCCAATCAAACATTTCCTCTGCAACACGCCTTGCTCCAAAAGTTAGCTCTTGTTTTAATGCCTCATTAATAATCAATTCTTCAATCCTCTCTGCGAGCTCCGTAGCGTCCCCCCGATATAATTTTAATACTTCTTTTCTATCCGCCAAGACTTTGCCGATGCCGGCACTGAACATTATAATCGGTTTGCCCATGGCAAAGTATTCAGGGAGCTTCGCTGGCAGCCTATATTCATTAAAATCATTATTTCGACCAGGCTGAATTAAAATGTCGGCGACAGAGAGATATTTATGCATAAACTTAAAATCAATACGGCCCAAAAGTAGTAAATTCTCCTGAACTCTTAATTCGAGTACTTTGTTGGAGACATTCTGTTTGCAAAAATCTAATCCGCAGTGAACAAGTACAGTCTCGGGATATTTCTTTTTGATAATTGCGAGCGCCTCGAGCATGCTGAAAAAATCTTCTAAATTAGCATCATGGATGGTCCCCGCGTACATGAGCACTAAACGATTTTTTAATGCAAATTTATCCATCAGCTCGGGGTCTTTTGCCACAGGGCGAAACCTTTTCAAATCGGCGCCCGGGTATAATAAGGAGGTGTTTTTATGGTACTTATTAGTCAGATATGCGCGAAGAGGCTCGCAAATAACCGTGAAGCAGTCCGCAAGCTCATTTAGCATCGCAAATGTTTTCGGATTTATAGTCCAGGTCATGGGGCCCTTAGGGCCTTTTCTCTTTCGCCAAAGATCATAAAGAACTTTTTCGTTGTCCTCATAATGGATGATCAGTTTCGATCCATGTACTTGCTTGGCTTCAAAACCAACAAGTGATGGAATATATCTAGGGGTCCATAAATGAGTAATATCCGGTTTGAAGTTGGCTATTTCTTCAACCGTCCTGCGGCTTAGGTTGAGTCCATCCAGATCTAAATCGCAGAGGTCGAATTGTGGGAGCTCTTCCATTGCAAGAATGCTTTTTGGAGAACCAGGATATAAGACTAACACCGAAAAGCCACTCCGCTCTAAGATGCCAGCAAATTTATATAAATGCTTCATGCCTGGGCCATTAAAATCATCATACCCCGACATAAGAATTCTTATCTTTGCCTTTCTATGTGGTCGGCGGCTAAGGCGTTTTGTAATCCATACCCTTGGGATCATTAATCCCTTTTTCTGTTCGGCTCCCACGCCATATCTCAATTGGATTTCTCCATTGAGAACCCCTTCTGGTAAACACTCTGGCGGTATACTAAACGTAAAAATCCTATGCTCACCATTTTCTAAATGGATGTTTCCTACGAATCCCCTATTAATTAGAACCCTCGCGCTCGCAGGCTCCGAGCCTGCAAGGGCTTCTACATTCATCTCGACATTGCTCCCTATTCCTGTGTATAACTGAAATCTAGAGCATCTGGAAGGTACCCGACATAAAATTTCTTGTTTCCCAATATAATTAGAGAAAAGCTGACTCCAGCCGCTAACAAGACACTGTTCTTCTTCTTGCCCCATAACTATCATATCTTTCTTGGATACAATAGCATTGAGCGGACAAAACTCTCCGTCTACCATTTTAAATATCTGATCGTCGGATAATGCCCTACGTCTCTGCACTGGAATCCGTTCCAGAATAAGGGGAATAAAGGTTGCAACTGCGTTGAAGAGTGCAGGCCAATTCCTAGTCTTTTTCCTTTTGAAATGAAAACCGATAATTGGCCTCATAAATCTCCGCAATGTTTTCAACTCATAGTTTCTTATAATCGTGTACAGAGCTGCCTTTGAAATGAGGTATCTTTTATTGTGTATCACTTCTTTATCAGCATAGCCGATCTTACGTACCACCGCTAACGGGACATTTACGACCTTGAGGCCCCTAGTCCATGCCCGATAGCAAAGATCCTGAATTGAGCCATAAAGATCCAAACTCTCAGTAAAATGGCCTATCTTAGGGATTAGAGTCAACTTCATTACAAATGCTCTTGGATCAACGCAATATGTATATATAGCACTTTTACATGCGGCATCATTTACACCATGGGGCTCCCATAGCCCCCATTGCTTCGTATACCGACCTTTTGGAAAAGAAGATTCTCTATTGTCACCATAGATTATTCTCATCCCTAAAACAGCTATATCCTCGTCCAAAATAGCGATATTCATTGCGTGTGCTAGCCATAACTTATCTACTTCAATATTGACATGTATAAAAGCCAGATAAGTTGCCTTTGTAGTGAGGTTGATATCGCCGCTTAAGTTATATATGCCGGGTATTCTCATATTTATCTGTCGGATTACATTGACCTTAGAGAAGAGTTCGGCTACTAAGCGAGCATTCCGTTCATTTGCAGTTACAAAGTCGATATTGAATGAAGGATATTCGGTGTTGATTAATGAACGAATACATCCTTCCACATTTGCTTCAGGAACTATGTCAAGAACAATGACATGAACCGTTGGTAATTCCATTTCTGCTCCCGCTTTCTGTAGAACTAATCATCTTTTATTACCTGCTTTCTTTATTAGGATACCAGAATTACACATGCTAATGCTAAATATGCAATAAAATGACCGCGCAGCAAATGGCTCATCATTTCTGCTCGGCTGTTTTTAAGTCCGAGATCTCAGGTTCATTGCGTTGAATCCATTGATAGATGCACCGCGCAACTATCTCATGGCCGTATGGTGTGAGGTGAGTATCATTACAGATGTAGAGGAGAGGGGGATGAGCACTTTCTTCTTCAAGGTATGGGTAAAGATCTATAAAAGGGATCTTCCTCTGTCGACAGAATTCGCCCAAATAGCGCCTCGGCAAATCAGCGTTTCGGCGAAGGCGATTCATAAAATCTTTTTCTATGTCCGGAACGAGGGCGGAAATATATTTTTCAAAACAATCCTTTCCCCACGACTCCATGACATGCGGCAAATATACATGAGCACTCGAAGGCATGCAGCAGACGAGAAAACGGATATTCCTCTCCACGCACGCACTGTTGATCTCCTCCAGCTCCCTCGTAGCTATACGCCATCCTTGCACCAACTTCGCATTCTCAAAACCCTCCGACAGAGCGCGGATATAATGGGGATAAAAAGCGATTTTCAACCCTCTCCCGACTGAGGGTAATTCTATTGCATTATCTTTGCCCCAACTAACGCAGTTCTCCCCCTCAGTTGTTCCCCTTTCCAGTTCCCGATGTATCTCCATCTCGTCACCGGGGATGACGTATCGCTCCATAAGTCCATGGAGCAACATGGGGGGCAGTAACTTCAAAACGAGGATGGAGTCTAGAGAATTGTAGTAGAAGGCGAGAGGAGCTGGATTAAAGTTATCGCGGTAATAGTGTAATATATATTTGAAGTTGCAATTCCGAAAATCTTCAAAAACATAATTATCGTAAAAATCATTTGCTTCGAAAAATATAAGAATCACCACCTTGGGATTCCTGGCGAAGCCGTAACGTTTTAAGATTACCTTTTCCTGTGTCGTCCCTATGCATGAGAGGCCCAGGTTTGCGCAGTAGAGATGAGAGATATCCTGAAAATGCTCACATAATGTTTTGGGAACCTGCGGTGCCTCGACAAATGAATCTCCCAGAAAAACAACGTCCGCTGGCGCTTTGTTAGATCTATTGCGGAATCCATCCGCATCGTAACTTAGCTCAATGGAATACGGTTCAACGCAGTTTTGCAGCCTCGTTCGCGAGAGATAAAAGAGGTCTCCATTCTGATACGTGTAATTGCACCTATAATGAGGCGGTATCTTGAAGCCAAGTTCCTTATCCAGTATGAAATGCCCATAACGGAACTGCTCCACTTGCAATGGATAGCTGTGTATCCGCTCCGTTATTACCACAGGGCGATAGGAGGGGAATATGCGAATAAAAGCTTCCAGTGCGACTATGATGCAAAGCAACATCGCCAGCAGCAGCCCTACAGCAAAAACATGCCTTAAAAACTTCCTTGAAGGGGAGGGTGCATTGTATCTGGTAAGCCTCGAGAGAGCGATAACAGCCATTAATAGCAGCGGTAACCCCACAATCATAGGGATGAGAGGGAGGGGGGTAATTCTCAGGTCTTTTATCTTTAACCCCTTGAGAGAACTACTCAGCTTGATGTCAAATCTTCTAGACAGAATGGGGAGGGGCAACGAGAAATCCTGTCCGCATCGGCCTATGGTCCGTTCGAAAAGAACCGCGGGTTCCCTTCCGGCACATCCCTGTGCCTCGATTCGAAGTGAAGCTAGTTCCCCTATGGTTTCCCCCGCCGCGGAGAATGCCATATGGAATTGATACCATGGCGGAAAAGGGAAAGCTAACTGAAAGGTGAGAGACGAATCTGGAGGGAGGCTAAATGCGACATGACCTACAAGATCCTTATCGAAGTAAGATGAAGTTTCTGCAGCCCCCAGCGGCTCGTGATAAGATGTTTGAAGTAGGCCATCTTCTATCCTGAGAAATTCGGCGGGCAAAAGGAGAAAAAGCAGGATCGACAAAGAGATAAGCGCGACGGATAAACAAATAAAGACTCGTATGAGTATGGCGCGTTGATTCATGGAGCCATCCGCCTTGACGCGCGCTAAAATAATTAGTTCCATTTTTTGGGCAGGTTAGTAAGACTTCAATAGCGCGCCACCGAGGCAAAGCTCAAAGTGTCACCGGTCGAATCAAAACCAGCCAGTGTTTATCCCCTATGATTGCCTCTCCTTGCTGCTTTTGCAAGCACGATCTTTCAATCGGTAGCTCCTGCCTTTGATGGTGATGATCTCGGCATGATGGAGAAAGCGGTCCAGAATGGCTGTGGCCGACGGCACATCCCCGATGAGTTTGCCCCATTCCTCGATGGGGCGGTTAGAAGTCATGATGGTTGAGCGAAGCTCATAGCGTCTCAT
>Ga0315291_10003870_pt1 | contig 19205 bp, 16 predicted proteins | sample YL17G12_20_MG_FD_203070 | JGI IMG/M metagenome (GOLD analysis project Ga0315291, IMG submission 203070) | Sediment microbial communities from Yellowstone Lake, YNP, Wyoming, USA - YL17G12_20 | ecosystem: Environmental > Aquatic > Freshwater > Lake > Sediment | place: USA: Wyoming | collected...
TGTCATTCCGAGCCCTTCGCCGCCGTCATTCCGAGCGACAGCGAGGAATCCTGGCCGGCTCAGGGTAAACTCCGCGAGGCTTGCCCGCCTGTGGCGGGAATATTGGTGGCGCTCAGGTAAACTCCGCGAGGAATATTGGGAGCGTGGTGCGACCCCCCGCCAAGATCCTTCGCTTGCGCGGCTAGGTCGCTACGCGACCGCCGTGGCGGCCTTTGGCCTAGCCACTCTGGATGACACCGTCCCTTTCTAGGATAGGCTCTCAGCCGACCACCGGCGTGGCCTTGACCAGCGGCCGCTTCCAGCGCCCGGAGAAGTAGAAGGCCAGGCTCAGCAACATGGTGGCGCCGACGCTGATGAGCATGGCGTACCAGATGCCGGTCTCGTTGTGGATCACCTTGGGCAGAGCGTACGCCAGCGGCAGGCGAATGCCCCACAGCCCGATGACCGAGATGATGGTAGTCGCCGTGGTGTACCCGGCGCCATTGATGACCCCGTTGCTGGCGAAGAGCACCGCATAGAGCACATAGGTGATACCGACGATGCGCAGGTAGCCGACGCCGATCGCGATCACCGCGGGCTCGTTGGTGAAGGCTCGAAGCAGCACCTGGGGAATGCTGACGACCACGAGGGTGATGGCCAGCGAGATGAGCCCGCTCACGACAACGCCCCAACGGAACACCTGCTGCACCCGCTCGTAGTGCCTGGCGCCGATATTCTGCCCCGCCAGCGTGGAAATCGCGATGCCGATGGTGAGCGCCGGCAGGAATGAGATCTGGTCGATGCGCAGGGCGGCGCCGTACGCCGCGTCGGCGGTCTCGCCGAAGGCGCTCACGAAGCTCACGATAACCAGCAGACTGACGGAAACCACGGACTGCTGAATCATCGCCGGCAGGCCGATCCTCACCAGCAGCCAGGCGATCGCGCCGTCAATGCGCGGGCGCCGCCAGTCGGGTGAGACTATGCGCCGCTTTCGCCGCACGTAAACCATGAGCGCCGCGATCCCCGCTCCCTGCGCGATGACGGTGGCCCACGCGGCGCCGTTGAGCCCGAGCGCCGGGAACCCCAACCATCCGAACATCAGCACCGGATCCAGGATGGTGTTCAGGCCGACCGACACGGTCTGGAAGTAGACGGGGGTCTTCGAGTCGCCGATGCCGCGCAGCATGGAGGCGATCAGGAAGATGCCGAAGCTGAACGGCAGCGACCACAGGAAGATGCGCAGATACCCGACCGCCAGCGGCAGTACGGCGTGCGGCGTGTTGATGAAGGCGAGCAGGTGGCGTGCGAGGCTCTCACCCAGCGCCAGGAACAACAGGCTCGATCCGCCGACGAGGATGATGGACGTCTGCACCACGCCCTTGACGCGCGGCCAGTTGCGCGCGCCGGCGTATTGAGCGACGAGGATGTTCGTCGCCAGCGTCAGGCCGGCCGCGACGGAGATGAGGACGAAGACGGCGGGCAAGCTGACGGTGACAGCGGCGAGGGCGGTGGTGCCCAGGAACTTGCCCACCCAGACCGCGTTGATGAGGCTGTAGGCGGTCTGCAGCAGGCTGCCCGCCAGCATGGGCGTGGAGAAGGCAACAAGGTGGCGGGGGATGCTGCCGGTGGTCAGATCGCGGCGAAGCCGCTCCTGCCCATCGAGCCCGCTCTGTTCGCTGCCGGAAGCCACGGCGGAGATTGTACCCTAAACGCATCGCCGCAGGGAATGCTCACGGCAGAATAGTGTGACCTCGAACCTTTGGGATGAGGATTCCTCTCCCTGCCAGGGAGAGGCTTGCCCGCCGCAGGCGGGGTTGCCGCCGTCGCGGTTCACCCTCACCCCCGACCCTTCGACAGGCTCCCTTCGACGTTGCTCAGGGCAGGCAGGGTCGCCCCGAGCGAAGTCGAGGGGCGAGCGAAGTCGAGGGGCGAGCGAAGTCGAGGGGCGACAAGTCGGGGCCTCTCCCTTGAAGGGAGAGGCGTTATGCGCGTATGGCCGGTACCAAAGAGAAAAGGTCACACCCGCGTTGGATATGCGCCACAATGCGGGCTGAAGAGCAAGCGCTTGGAGGCAAAGCAGGGGGAAACGCGCATGCGGTCGCGCTGCGGGGCTGATGAGCGCGCTTGCGGGACCCGCGGGTACTTCTGTATAATCTGCACGGAGACAGGTCGCCCATGCCATCGCAGACCATTACCGAGAAGATACTGGCCGCGCACTGCGGCCGCGATCACGTGAGCCCCGGCAAGTTCGTCAGCGTCGAGCTCGACCTACTCGTCGGCAACGACATCACGGCGCCTATCGCCATCGAGCAGTTCCGCCGCATCGGCGCGGAGCGCGTGTTCGACCGCGACCGGATCGTGCTGGTGCCGGACCACTCCACCCCCAACAAGGACATCAACTCCGCCCAGCAGTGCCTGGCCATGCGCACCTTCGCGCGCGAGCAGCACCTCTCCGCCTACTTCGAGGTCGGCCGCATGGGCATCGAGCACGCCCTAATCCCGGAGCAGGGCCTGGTCACCGCCGGCGACTGTGTCATCGGAGCGGACTCCCATACCTGCACTTACGGCGCCATCGGGGCCTTCGCCACCGGGGTCGGGTCCACCGACCTGGCGGCGGCGATGGCCACCGGCGAAACCTGGCTGCGGGTGCCCGAATCGCAGAAGTTAATCTTCAGCGGCAAGCGCCAGTCGTGGGTCGGGGGCAAGGACCTGATTCTGTACACGATAGGGCGCATCGGCGTCTCGGGCGCGCTCTACCAGGCCATGGAGTTCACCGGCGACGCCATTCGCGCGCTGCCCGTGGCCGACCGCCTGGCGATGTGCAACATGGCGATCGAGGCCGGCGCCAAGAACGGAATCATCGAGCCGGATGACATCACGCGCGCTTACCTCGAGGGCCGCGCCAGGCGTCCGGGGCGGTTTTTCAGCAGCGACGAGGACGCGCGCTACGTCGCCGTCCACGAGTTCGACTGCTCCGAGATCGAGCCGCAGGTCGCTTTTCCCTTCCTGCCGGAAAACGCGCGGCCGATCAGCCAGGCGGGGGAGGTGCGCATAGACCAGGCGGTGATCGGCTCGTGCACCAACGGCCGCCTGGAGGACCTGCGGGCGGCGGCGCGCGTCCTGCGCGGACGCAAGGCGCACCCTGACGTGCGGCTGCTGATCATCCCCGCGACGCAGCAGGTTTACCGCGACGCGCTGCATGAGGGGCTGATTGAGGTCTTCCTGGACGCTGACGCCGCGGTTTCGACACCCACCTGCGGGCCGTGCCTCGGCGGGCACATGGGCGTGCTGGCGGACGGCGAGCGCGCCATCGCCACCACCAACCGCAATTTTGTCGGCCGCATGGGACATCCGGGCAGCGAGGTTTACCTGGCTAACCCCGCGATCGCGGCGGCGTCGGCGGTGCTGGGCCGAATCGGGAGTCCGGCGGAGCTCGGGGTCGAGCCGCCGCAGGAGAGCTGAGCCACCATGACCATCAGGGGCCGCGCCCACAAGTACGGCGACCACGTCAATACCGATGTCATCATCCCCGCGCGCTATCTCAACGTCAGCGATGCCGACCAGCTTGCCACCCACTGCATGGAGGATCTCGACGCGGAGTTCGTCAAGCGCGTGCAGCCGGGGGACGTCATGATCGGCGGGGAGGATTTCGGCTGCGGCAGCTCGCGCGAGCACGCGCCGATCGCCATCAAAGCGGCCGGCATCGGCGCCGTCATCGCCCGCAGCTTCGCCCGCATCTTCTTCCGCAACGCGATCAACATTGGCCTGCCGGTGCTGGTGAGCCCGGAGGCCGCCGCCGCGATAGAGGCGGGCAACGAGGTGGAGATCGATCTTGCGACGGGGACGATACGCGATGTCACCCGCGGCGCGACCTACCAGGCGCAGCCGTTCCCGGATTTCCTGCGCGACATCATCGCCGCAGGGGGGCTGATACCGTACACCAGGAGGAAGCTCAGGATCGCAGGCGGCGGGTAAGGCGTCGGACGCCCCGTGGCGCGCGGTGCCGCCTCACCCCAATGGGCTGGTGGTCTTGACGAACTCCTTGACCTGCTTTTCAAACTGGGAGCGGGGCAGAAGCACGGAGCGCCCGCACTTGAGGCACTTGATGCGGATGTCCATGCCGGTGCGGACGACCTCCCAGATGTCATTTCCGCATGGGTGCTGCTTGCGCAGGCGCACCTGGTCGCCGAGGTTTATGCGCATGGGCTGAGTCACGGTGAATCCCAGTTTCCGTGCGCGCGCGGCGAATCCTGTTGGCTGCGGCAGGGCGAGCCAGGGTGGCGGCGAGGCGCGGGCAATATGAGACGGCCGCGACAGGCCGGCAAACACCGCAAGGGGACACCATATGACGCCGAGACAGCGAGCGATCGAAGCGCTGGAGCTGCGCCGGCCGCAGGCGCTGGTGCCGCACCTGGAGCTGGAGTTCCAGTTGTCTGAAGAGGTTTTCGGCACCCCCGCGCTGCGCGCGGAGCACCTGGAAGGAGTGTCCGGCGAGCGTCGCCGGGACCTGCTGAAGCGCAACGCCGAGCACTGGGCGCGGGTGGCCGGGGAGTTCGATTACTCGGTCATCACCGGCCTGCACTGGCTGCCCCTGGAAGACCAGTTGGCAAGCTTCGAATACGTGCGCGAGATAGCCGGCGATACCTACATGCTGAGCGCCTTCGTGGACGGCACGCGGTCCATCCCCAGCGGCGCGGACATGATGGAGCACGTCGTCTTCCTTACCGAGCGCAAAGCGGAAGCCCTGGAGGAGGCGCAGCAGCGCGTCGAACGCTCCATCGAGGTCGGCCTGCAGCTCGTTCGCGGCGGCGCCGAGATCATCTTCATGTGCGCCGACTACTGCTTCAACGACGGGCCCTTCCTGTCGCCGGCGATGTTCGCGGAGCACGTGACCCCGTTCCTGCGCCAGCAGTGCGCGGCCTGGAACGCCGCCGGCGCTTATACCGTCAAACACACGGACGGCGACATCATGCCCATCCTCGACCAGCTCGCGGACTCCGGCGCGCGCGCGCTGCATTCGCTTGACCCCATGGCCGGCGTGGACATCGCCGAGGTCAAGCGCCTGGTCGGCGACCGCATGTGCCTCGTCGGCAACGTCAACCTCGCCTATGTCCAGTCGGGCACGCCGGAGCAAATAACCGAGAGCGCCCGCTACTGTCTGCGCCACGGCGGCGTCAACCAGGGCGGCTACATCTACGCGACGAGCAACTGCATCTTCAAGGGCGTTCCCATCGCCAGCTATCGTCACCTGCTGCGCGTGCGGGAGGAGTACGGCTACCCAGGCTGCCAGCCGTAGTCATGCCGCAGGCCGGCGGTGGTGCGCTTTGTTTCGGCCACGGGACACGACGGTAAGATGAGGGCGTGTAGCATGAAGCAAGGGACTCTCTGCATGAAGACCACGCTTGTGAGGGGTATCGCCGCTTTCTTCGCCGTCATCGCCGCCACACTCACTGCCGCGCCGGCCGCTCACGCCCGGATCATCGGCACCGACCTCGAGGTCATCCTCGGCCGTGACACCGCCGCCGCACTGGAGCAGAAGTACGGGCTCTATCGCAATAAGCAGGAGCAGGAGCGTATCGAGCGCATGGGCAAGCAGATGGTCGCTGTGTCGGGACGCACGGCGCTGAACTATCATTTCGGCATCCTCGACACCGGCGAGATCAACGCCCTGGCGGTGCCCGGCGGCTGGGTGTACACCACCAGGGGTCTGATGGAGCAGCACGTGACCAATGACGAACTGGCGTTCGTGATGGGACACGAGGTCGCGCACATCGCGCATCGCGACGGCGTCAAGCAACTCGAGCAGGGCCTCGGTCTCTCGCTGGCGTTCGGGTTGATCTTCGACCGCTCGAAGACGACGCAGGCGCTGGTGTCAGACCTGCTGCAGCTCCTGCTGGTGCGCGGCTACAGCCGCGACGACGAGCGCGACGCCGACCTGGCGGCGGTGGACTACGCGCGCGTCACCGGCTACGACCCCGAGGGCGGCGTGGACTTCCTGCAGCGGCTGCAGAAGGTCGGCAAGAGCAACCCGTCGGCGCTCGACCGCTGGTTTGCAACTCACCCGCCGATCAACGAGCGCATCGCGACGATAGAGGAGAAGATTCGGTCAGCGCAGAAAAGCAGGACGCACTAGTCTCACCAGGTTCGCATCGCACCAGGCGGCGAACCGCGGCCCGTCGCCAGCAGCGGATCCATGCGAGGGCATGAGGCTATTCATGCCCTCGGTTGCTTGTTGGCGTCAGCGGCGGGCCAGGCAGGAGCACGATCATGCCCATACAGCGTCGGCTGCCTCTGCTCGCAATATGCGCCTTTGCTGTCGCTGTTCTCGTGTCGCCACTGGCGATCGGCCAGGAGCCCGCGCCCGCGGTCTCGGCCCCTGCGGCGCCCGAGCCCCTGGCCCTGGAGCAAGCCGTCGCGACCGCGCTTGCCCTGAACCCACGCATCCACGAGGCCGAGCAGAACCTCGCTGCGGCTCGGGCCACCGTGACCCAAGCCCGGGCGGGCCGTTCGCCCACCGCCGACGTCCAAGTCACCCGCACCCGCATCAGCGACGTCGCGCAATTCCCCATGCCCGTAATCGGGCCGTCGGGTGGCCTGGAGTTCAAGACCGTCTCGCTCGCGCGCAAGGAGCAGACGCAAGGCACGCTGACCGTAATCCAGCCGCTCTACACGGGCGGGCGGATACCTGCTCTTATTCGTCAGAGCAAAGCAGGCGTCAGTGGGAGCGAAGAAGGACTGGCGCGCACGCAGCAGACTATCGTCAACGACGTCAAGCAGGCCTACTACGGAGTGCTGGTTGCTGCGGACTTCGTGCGCGTGGCGGACGACGCGCTGGCTTCGGCCCGCGAGCACCTGCGTGTAGCGCAGGCGCGCTATGATGCCGGCGTCGCGCCGCGCTTCGACGTCCTGCGCGCGGAGACTCGCGTCGCCGACGGCGAGCAGTCGCTGATTCAGGCGCGCAATGGCCTGGACCTGGCGCGGGCGGCTCTCAACAACGCCATGGGCGTGCCTCAAGACCGCGGGTTCGAGCTGACGACGCCCTTCGTACAGCCGCCGGTCGCGGCGGGGGCGCTATCGGAGCTGATCGCCCAGGCGGAGCAGTCCCGGCCGGAGCTCGGGCAGATACAGGCGCAAATTGGGGCCTCCGGCGCTGCGGCAGACGTTGCGCGCAGTGACAAGTACCCAACCCTCGGCCTCGCCTGGGTGTCCAACCGCGTATTGGACGCGACCGCCTTCCAGGTCAGCAACTGGACACTGAGCCTGGCGGCGAGAATGACCGTGTTCAACGGCAAGCAGACAAGCGCGGCGGTAAGTCGGGCCCGGCACGAGCAGGAGAGCGCCCGCGCGCTGCTGGAGCAGGTGCGTCAGGGCGTCGCCTTGCAGGTGCGCCAGGCCTACCTCGCCCTCAACTCGGCCAGCGAGCGCATCACCGCCGCCGCCAAGGGAGTCGAGCAGGCCCAGGAGGCTCTGCGCATCGCCAACGTGCGCTACCAGGCGGGCGTGAGCATCAGCGTCGAGGTGATCGACGCAGAGGTCGCCCTGGCTACGGCGCGCAACCAGTACGCTCAGGCGGTGTACGACTACAGCGTGGCCCTGGCCGCGCTCGAATACGCCGTGGGGGCGTCGCCGACCGCGGCGGAGCCCGCGCCTCAGTCGCCCGCTGCGCCGGTGAAGACGCCTGCGCAATGACGCCGGAGGCGCATAAATGACGCCGGAGGCGGATGAGTGAAGGACGCGCCCGCCAGCCCCGAAACATCCTTCGCCGCGGTGCTGGAGAAGTATCGGGCCTACGTCAACCCCGGCTTGGCCGCCCTGGTCAAGTTCATGGGGTTCGACGGCGTCGAGCACTCCGCGCAAGGCGTCGTGGTCCGCGACACCGAGGGCAAGGAGTACATAGACTGCCTGGGAGGCTTCGGGGCGCTCTCGCTCGGCCACCGTCACCCAAAGGTGGTGGCAGCGGTGCGCGAGCAGCTCGAGCGCATGCCCTTGTCGTCCAAGATCCTGCTCAGCGACCGCCTCGCCAGCCTCGCCGAGCGCTTGGCCGACATAACGCCCGGCGACCTGCAATACTCCTTCGTCTGCAACAGCGGCGCCGAGGCGGTGGAAGGCGCGCTCAAGCTCGCGCGACTTGCGACCGGAAGGTCGGGCGTGGTCGGGGCGACAGGCGGATTCCACGGCAAGACCATGGGTGCTCTGAGCGCCTCCGGCAGGGAGATCTACCGTCAGCCCTTCGCCCCCCTGGTGCCCGGGTTTTCGCACGTGCCGTTCGGGGACGCGCAGGCGATGCGCGAGGCGGTGAGCGAGGACACCGCCGCCGTGATTCTGGAGCCGATTCAGGGCGAGGCGGGTGTGATCATACCGCCCGAGGACTACCTGCCCGCGGTGCGGGAGATCTGCGACCGGGCGGGGGCGCTGCTAATCCTCGACGAGGTGCAGACGGGGTTGGGGCGCACGGGGACCCTCTTCGCGTGCGAGCACTCCGGCGTCGCCCCGGACATCATGACGCTGGCTAAGGCTCTGGGCGGCGGGGTCATGCCGGTGGGGGCGTTCGTGGCGCGACCGCAGTTGTGGGCGGCTTTCCGCGAGAATCCGCTGCTGCACAGCAGCACCTTCGGCGGCAATCCGCTCGCCTGCGCCGCGGCGCTGGCCGCCATCGACGCCGTGATCGAGGAGCGACTGCCGGAGCGCGCGCGGGAACTGGGCGCACATGCCATGGGGCGCTTGGGCGAACTGCGGCAGCGTTTCCCGGCGGCGATCGCTCAGGTGCGCGGGCGCGGCTTGCTGATCGGCATCGAGTTCGCACACGAGGACATTGCGGGTCTGGTTATCGCCGGACTCGCCCAGCGCCGCATCATCGCCGCCTACACCCTCAACAATCCCCGCGTCATCCGCCTGGAGCCGCCGCTTGTCATCGCGGCGGATGTCCTCGACCGCGTCCTGTCCGCCTTTGGCGAGGCGGTGGAGCACGTCGTGGGGCTGTTGCAGGACGTGGAACTGGAATCGGAGCAGGCCCGCTAACGGGAAGTGGAGGATGCATGCGGCCGGCCGGCCGCGTCGCGATGACACGACATGACCTTTAGAGCGGTAGTGGTAGGCCTCATAGCGGTAGGCATCCTGTGTGTGGTCACACCCTACACCGACCTGGTGATGCAGGGTTCGCAGATCGTCGCCAATCACCTGCCCATCGGCGTGACCTTCATTTTCCTGCTGTTGGTGTTCGTGGGCAACACGGTGCTGCGCGGGCTGAGCAAGCGCTGGGCGTTCACGCGGGCGGAGCTGATGGTGGTGCTGATCATGATGCTTGTCGCCAGCTCCATCCCCGGGGTAGGGTTCGTCCTGCTGGCGCTGTCGGTGCCGGCGGGCCTGCATTACTACGCGACGGAGGAGAACAAGTGGGCGTCGCGCTTTATCGAGCCCTACGTGCCCAAGGCGCTGGCGCCGACGCCCGGGGACGCCGTGAAGTGGTTCTACGAGGGGCTGCCCAAGGGCGAGCACATTCCGTGGGGCGCGTGGGTGCAGCCCATCGTATGGTGGAGCGCGTACGCCTTCTTGTTCTGGTTCGCGTACTTTTGCCTGGGGGTGATGCTGCGCCGCCAGTGGATCGAGCATGAGCGCCTGGTCTTCCCCCTCGCGCAGGTGCCATTGGACATCGTCGGCGACGATCCTCACCCTTCCGCGTTCAGCTCCTTCTTCCGCAGCAAGCTGATGTGGGTCGGCTTCCTGCTGATCTTCCTGCTGCATACCAGCAACAGCCTCTACCTGTACTACGGCTTCTTCCCGTACATCCGGCTTACGAACCTCGACCTCGGCAGCGGCCTCACCACGCGGCCGTGGGACGCCCTGAAGGACACACGCCTCTACATGTACCCGTCGATGATCGGCATCGCCTTCCTCATCAGCACCGAGGTGGCGGCCAGCATGTGGGTCTTCTACCTCTTCAACCGCTTCCTGGCGGTTGCCATCCGCGCCTACGGCCTCGGCGAACCGGGTTCCGGCAGCGGGTTCAACTCCACGGTTTTCTTCCGCGGGCAGGAGGCCGGGGCGTTCGTGGCGGTGGCGATCTTCCTGTTCTGGGGCGCGCGCCGCCAGCTTGCCGCGACCCTGCGCCAGTCGCTGCGCGGAGAGGACGCACCCACCGAGCCCATACCCGTGTCTTGGGCGGTGATAGGCTTCGTGGGCGCCACCATCGGCCTGGGGCTGTGGGGAATCGGCTTAGGCATGAGCTGGTGGGCGGCGCTCATTATCATCACCATCTTCTATACGGTGGCGCTGGGACTCACGCGTATTGTGAGCGCCGGCGGCGTCATGTACGTCGAGTGCTCGTTCCTGCCCCAAGACGTCACCAACAACTTCCTGGGCACCCGCGGCATGGGCTTCCGCAACCTCACCTTCCTGGCTTTCCAGCAGCGCATGCTGATGTTCAACCAGGAGGTGACGTGGTGGCCCTACCTCATGAACAGCTTCAAGATCGGCCAGTCCATCAACCTGCGCGGCAGCCATCTCGCGGCGGCGATGGGGCTGTCCATGGTATTCGCGGTCGCGGTGTCCTACTTCGCCGCGCTGCACATCATCTACCACTACGGGGGGGTCACCCTCAACGTCGGCACCATGAACGAGGCTCCCACCTGGGCCTTCAACAAGCTCAACGGCTTGATCGAGACGCCGCTCAAGCCCAATGCCCTCGGCATCGGCTCCACCATCTTCGGCGGCGGGTTCATGTTCCTCATGCTCCTCATGAACCGCAACTTCCTGTGGTGGCGGCTCAACCCCTTGGGTTACCTCATGGGCAGCACCGGCACCCTCCAGCATATCTGGTTCTCGGTGCTGATCGGCTGGTTCGCCAGCTCCTTCGTGCTCAAGTACGGCGGCCTGCGCACTTACCGGCAACTGCGCCCGATGTTCATCGGGTTCATCTTGGGCGAGTTCTCGGCGGCTGCGGTGTGGCTGATCATAGACTACTTCACCGGTATGCGCCAGCATAACATCTTCCCCAACCCCTAGTCGGCCTGGCGTATTCCCCGGGCGCCCCTGAGCGCGCCGGCACCATGACGATGTTGACCGTAGATGGGACGACAGGCGGCGGTCAGGTCCTGCGCAGCGCGCTTACCTATTCCGCCCTCAGCGGCCGGGCCGTGCGCGTCGGCGGCATCCGCGCAGGCCGGCCAAGGCCGGGCCTGCAGGCCCAGCATCTGCTCGCCGTCAAGGCAATGACCGAGCTGTGCGGCGCCGAAGTCGCCGGGGCGGAGCTGGGGTCGTCCGAGGTCACGTTCGGCCCCGGCCCCATCGCGCCGCCCGCCGAATGGCGCCTGGACATCGGCACCGCCGGCAGCGTCATGCTCATCCTGCAGGCCTTGCTGCCCTGTCTCGCCCTCGCGCCAACCCCGGTGGACCTGACGCTGACCGGCGGCACCAACAACCCCTGGGCGCCGCCCGTCGAGTACTTCCAGCACGTGCTCTTGCCTGCGCTCGCGCGCATGGGCGTGCGCGTCCATGCCGAGCTGGCCAGCCGTGGCTTCTACCCCAAGGGCGGCGGACGCGTGCGCGTAGGCACGCAGCCGCTTGGTGCTATCAAGCCCGTCGCGGCGACCGAGCGGGGCGGCCTTGCGCGCGTATGGGGCATCTCCTATAGCTCCAATCTCCCCGAGCATATCACCGAGCGCATGACGCGCGCGTGCCGCGAGCGCCTCGCCGATCATGGCTTGGCCTCCACGGAGTTCCTGATCGACACGGCGACGCCGTCACCAGGTCCCGGCTGCGGCATTATCGCCCTCGCGGAATTCGAGCACGCAATCATCGCCGGGGACGCCCTGGGGGAGCGCGGCAAACCCGCGGAACAGGTCGGCCGGGAGGCTGCGGACGCGCTGGCCCGCGATGTGCGAACCGGCGCCGCGGTCGATTGCCATCTCGCCGACCAGTTGGTGCCGTGGGTGGCGCTGGCCCGAGGTGACAGCGCCTACCTGGCGGCGCGGCGGAGCGACCACCTGGTGTCGGCGATTGCGGTCGCGGAGCAGGTGATCGGCGCCCGTCTTGAGCTCTCGGGCGAGGAACCGGTGGAGGTGCGCTGTCGCGGCGTCGGCCGAAGCGCCCGATGACACAGGTAATGACGCATGCCAACCCTTGAACAGGTCACTTTTCCCAGCAGGGCGGCGCAGGTCGGCGAGCTGTCGGGCGTGCTGCACCTGCCCGATGACCAGTGCGTTGCCGGAGTCGTGATATGCCACCCATACCCGCCGACCTCCGATATGAACCGCCCGGTCGAGATGGCGACGGCGCAGGATCTGAGCGCGGGCGCCGCCGCGGTGCTGCGGTTCAACTTCCACAGCGTTGGGCATCCGGAGCCGGACCTGGCGCGCGGCTCATCGGAATTGCTCGACGTCGCGGGAGCGGTGGACTATCTGCGGGGCCGCGCGGAGACGGCGAACCGGCCGCTGTACCTGTGCGGACGGTCGTTCGGCGCATCCATGGCCCTGCACTGGGGCGTAGAGGATGATCGCATCCAGGGCATCGTCGCCATCTCCACGCCGCTGGATTGGACGGATCGGCAAGTCATCCCTCGTGAGCGCCTCGTGCGGTACCGGCGGCCGAAGCTGTTCATCGTCGGCGACCGCGACGAGCTGTGCTCGTTGGCGGCCCACGAGGCATTGATGCGCGAGCTGGCGGAGCCCAAGGAATCCTACATCGTGCGCGGCGCGGACCACTACCTGTCCGCACGAGCGCCGGAGGTGGCCCAGGTTGGGGCCGAGGCGATCCTGCGGTGGGCGAGGGACGTGATTTCCGCACGTTAAAGGATTGCCGCGGGGGCCAGAGAAATATAGGGCGCGCAGCGCAGGGCGATAACGCTTTGAAGGGAGTGTCGCGATGAAGCTGGCATGCCAGGAGAACATGGTGCCCGGTGCCACACTGACTGAGAAGCTGGCCAAGCTGGAGGACTGGGGCTATCAGGGGGTGGAGCTGCAGGGGCGTGATCTGCGCGAGCGGGTCAGCGAGGTCAAACAAGCCCTCAAGGGGCGCAAGATCAAGGCGTCGAGCATTTGCGCGGGTTACCGGGGGTGCCTGCTTGACCCGGACCCCGCCCAGCGCGCCCAGGCGATGAACGATATCAAGGACCTGCTCGTCATCGGTGGGCAGCTTGGGGTAGTGGGCCTTATCCTAGTTCCCATCTTCGGCCCGCCGCGCCTGCCCGACGCCAGGCCCCTGTTCGATGCCCGCGAGTTCGAGCGCAAGATGTTCCTGGAGCAGCTCAAGGAACTGGCGGAGGCCGCTGAGAAGGCGAAGTGCGCGGTGCTCGTCGAGCCCCTCAACCGCTACGAGACCCACTGGATCAATCGCCTGGAGCAGGCGGTGGGCCTGGTGCGGCGCATCCGCAGTGACTACGTCGTCATCATGGGCGACTTCTTCCACATGAGCATCGAGGAGGCGGACATCCCCGCCAGCATCAAGCAGGCGGGCAAGTACCTCGCGCATATTCATCTCGCCGACAGCAATCGCGTCCTGCCCGGCCTCGGCCACACCGACTTCAAGTCAGGCTTCGCGGCGCTGAAGGAAATCGGTTTCAAGGGGTACATGGCCCTGGAGTGCGGCGTACCCGGCGATCCGGCCCAGGCGTTGCCAAAGTCGTTGGCATACATGCGCCAGTTCATCTAACCCAGATTATGCGTAGTGGGCGCGATGCCTTCACCCCGAGGGTGCTGTCAAGTTGAGCCCTTCGACTTGGCTCAGGATAAACTCTGCGAAGAGCCTGCCCCTTCGACGTTGCTCAGGGCAAGCTCTGAGCGGAGCCGAAGGGGTCCCCTACCGGGGTTAGTGAAGGGCGATAGGGGATTCCCTCGACTACGCTCGGGACAAGCCTTCGCTGGCGCGGCTAGGTCGCTGCGCGACCGCCGTGGCGGCCTCTGGCCTAGCCACTCAGAATGACATCATCGCGGGCCTGCGGATAGTCCGGGTCTAACCTGGCGCACACGGCCGCGGCATTCACGTCCGCGCCGCGTGCGATCGGCGAACCCACAGGAGGGAAGCATGGGGGTGCGAGTTGGTTTCGTTGGTGTGGGCGGGATCGCCCGCGCGCACATCGTGGCGTTGGCACAGATGGACGACGTTGAACTCGTTGCCTTCTGCGACGTGCAGGAGGATCGCGCGCGGGCCGCCGCCGCCGAGTTCAAGGGCACTGCCTACACGGCTCATCAGGACATGCTCGAGCGCGAGGGGCTGCACGCCCTCTATGTGTGTGTGCCCCCCGGTTTTCACACCGACGCGGAGATCATCGCGGCGCGCAAGGGCATTCACCTCTTCATCGAGAAGCCGGTGGCGGTCACGCTGCGAAAGGCGCGAGAGATCGAAGCGGCAATCAAGGAGGCCGGCGTGATCAGCTCCGTGGGCTATCACTGGCGCTACCAGGATTCGACTCGCCTTGCGCGCGAGAAGCTCGCCGACCGCACGATTGCCATGGTCCTGGGATACTGGATGGGCGGCCTGCCGGGCGTCCCGTGGTGGCGCGTGATGGCCCAGTCGGGCGGTCAGATGGTCGAGCAGACCACCCACATCTTCGACCTCGCACGCTATCTCGCGGGTGAGGTCCGGCGCGTCTGCGCCATGGCCGCGCTGCGCACCATGAGGGACGTGCCGAACCTCGATGTCTCCGACGTCGGCACCGTCGTCCTCGAATTCGACAACGGCGCCATCGGCACCATTTCCAACACCTGCTGCCTCGATTTCGGCTACCGCGTCGGCCTAAACGTCATCTGCCGCAATCTCGTCGTCGAGATCGATGGCGGAGCGCGCATCCTCGAGGCGGGCCGGGTGGAGGAGGTGCGTAACAAAACCGACGTTCGCGTGCTGCAGAACCGGGTGTTCATCGACGCAGTGAAGTCAGGTAAACGCGATGCAATAGAGTCGAACTACTCGGACGCCGTCAAGACGCTGGCTGTTACTCTGGCCGCTAACGAGTCGGTCGAAACCGGAAAAGTCGTGGATATCAGCCCCTAGAGGTCCAGCCGAAAGGCCCGATTCTTGTCGGAGCCGAGGCAAAATCAAGCACGGTTTCGACCAGTTGCAGGCACGAAAACCGAGTTTTGGGCTGAGCTTCTAGCTGGTTCGGGGCGGTGGGCCATCTCTGGCGCCGGCCGGGCGCACAACCCACATCGTGCCGAGGCCCGATCGCTGGGTTCCGTGTAGCCGTTGTTGTCCACAGACGTCCACAGGGATGTGGATGACGCACCATAAGTGCACGAAATGGCTCAGGGTCAGGCCACGTGATCGTAAGGCCCGGGCACTCCGACCCGGCGCCGGCAGAAGGCGCCGCATCCGCCCTCGCAGCGTTCCCGCAGCAGCAGAGAAGACTGGATTCTCCGATACAAACATCTGTATGCCACCGTCCACAGATGTGCCCACCTCCGCGTTGGAGGTGCGGGTTTTATCGGTTTTCGCTGCAAAAGGTGCCGTTGCGCTCCCCGCCACAGCCAGAAAGAGGTTTTGACCGACCGTTTGACGAATAGACCTGCGGCCCGAAGAGCTAGTGCCGGTAGGTCCGTGGCACCGGGCTGTCGCCGGGTCAAGACAAGACTGGGGGCGAAATGCGACGTTTTCCCGCGCTCGTGATCCCCGATTCGATCACCGGAAACGCGGTAACCCGTCGGCGAGCAGGTGTTCGACAGGCGCGGTAGGGTTCACATCAGGCCTTGGATCTGCGCGTGAAAGGAGTCCGGTGGCATGCGGCCGCCTGTGGTTTACGGATTCGTCATAGCGGTGTCGTGCGCACTTTCGGCCGTGTCTGCCGTGGCGCAGGACGTTCTGGTGGTGGTGGACGGGCAGCCCATATCGAGGGAGGCGCTCGTCCATCGCCTGCTTGACCTGAGCACGGTGGGTCAGGCGCAACTTGATGAGATGATCAACGAGGCCCTGTTGTCCCGGGCAGCTGAGAAGCAGGGCATAACGGTGTCCGACGCCGAGATCGATGCGCGCATGGCGCAACTGAAGGACGCGCTGAAGAGCGACGACGCTGTCAAGCGGTACCTAGCCGACCAGGAGGTTACGGAGGCGGGTCTGCGCCAGAAACTGCGAGTCAAGATTCTGGTGGCGAAGCTCCTGGGCCCCAAGGCGCAGGTTGCCGATGCCGAGGTGAAGGAGGCTTACGACGCCAACCGGGCGTCGTTCGAGAAGCCGGAGACGGTAACGCTGAGCATCATTCTGACCAAGATGAAAGAGCGCGCCGAGGATGCCCTCAAGCGGCTGGAGAAGGGTGAGAGCTTCCCCGCGGTCGCGAAGGATGTGTCCGAGCATGCTTACACGGCCGAGAGGGGAGGGTTTCTCGGTCAGCGGGCGCGGGCGAACCTGTCGGAGGCGCTGGCGACCGCCGCGTTCAAGACCGAGGTCGGCGCCTACACCCAGCCCATAGAGACCGAAGACGGCTACTATATCCTAAAGGTCGATGAGCGCAGCGCCGCCAGGAATCAGAGCTTCGACGACGTCAAGGACGCCATTCGCGAGCAGTTGGGCGAGATAAAGCTCCAGGATGCCTGGGTGGGGTGGTTGACGGAAGCGCGCGCGAACGCCGCCATCGAGCGGAAGTGGCACCCTTAGCGGTGCCCGCCAGTCCACGCGCCAGCGCAATAGGGATTCGGCTCCGGGGGGAGGGGGCGATCCTTTGCCATAACCGGCCTGGCCTGTTGCCGCCGGGTCGAAGGAGGGCGTGATGGCTAAGGCCAAGGGGGCCGTCAAGGCGGGCGTCATCGGCGCCGGGCGCATGGGCGCGGGGTTTCACGCCGACCACTTCAGCCGCACCCGCAAGTTCACCCTGACCTCTATCTGCGACACCAACGACGCAGCGCTGGCGAAGGCCAAGCGCAAGTTCAAAGTTGAAACATACGCATCGCCGAACGAGTTTCTCGCGCAAGCCGAGACCGAGCTAGTTGTCATCGCCACGCCGACCATGCTCCACGCGCAGCAGGCGATAATGGCGCTGCAGGCCGGCAAGCACGTGGTGGTGGAGGCGCCCATGTGCCTCACCGTGCAAGAGGCCGACGCCATGATCAACGCCGCCCGCCAGTATCGGCGCATACTGTCCGTTTTCCACAGCCACCGGTGGAACCCCGACTACCTCACCCTGCGCAAGACGCTGGAGTCCGACAAGTTGGGTGCGGTCTTCTCCATCCAGCGCCGCGCATACCTATCGCCCTCTGCCTGGGCGCCAGCCGACGATGGGGACACGCCGTGGCGGCTGACCCGGGCCGCCGGTGGCGGCATCGGCTACGATTGGGGATACCACCTCATCGACCAGGTCCTGCAACTGGTGCCCAGCGAGCCGGAGATCATCTTCGGCGACGCGCAGGCGCGCGAGCTCACGACCGAGGTGGACGATCACTTCACCTGCCTCATTCGCTTTCGCAATCGCGCCCTGGCGCTGCTCGAGGCGAGTGCCTGTGCGCGCACGCCAACGGTACCGTGGTCCATCATCGGCACCAAGGCGAGCGTGCAGGGCGATGAGCGCAAGCTCAAGGGGAAGGCCGGCTCCGACGCGCGACAGAAGGATTTGGCGCTGCGCATGCTGAACGGCGACCCGTCCGATTTCTATACGAACTTGCACAAGGCCCTGACCGCGGGCGGCAGTCTCGAGGTCACGCCGAGCCAGGCGCGGCAGGTGGTCGTGATCGTGGAGGCGGCCTACCGTTCCAGCCGCATCGGCTGCGCGATACGCCTTACCGGTTGGGAGTAGGCGCGTGGCGTGACGCCGAAATGGCGGTCGCGCACTAGCCGGGTGAGGGGTGCGTTTTCGCGGGCGGATTCCGAGGCTCGCGCAGCCGGGCTCAAGCCACACCGCTCCCACGTAAGCGCGCCGGCTGCGTGATTGATCGGAGGTGTTCGCATGAGAACCGTAAAGGCCGGCATCATCGGCACCGGCTTCATTGGTCCCATGCACGTCGAAGCCGCGCGGCGCCTCGGCTTCGTGGACATGATCGCGCTGGCGGAGATGAACGCCGACCTCGCTCGCGACAAGGCCGCGCAGCTAGCGATTCCCACCGCCTACGGTGATTACCGCGAGTTGCTGGCCAACGCCGACGTCGAGGTTGTCCACATCTGCACCCCCAACACCAGCCACTACCCCATGACCAAAGAGGCTATTGCCGCGGGCAAGAGCGTCATCGTCGAGAAGCCGCTGGCCATGAACTCGCGCGAGTCCCGCGAGTTGACGGAGCTGGCGCGAAAGGCCGACTGCGTGGCAGCGGTTGACTTCAACTATCGCTTTTACCCGCTCAACCAGCAGGCGCGCGCGATGGTGGCCGACGGCGAAGTCGGGGACATCTACGTCGTCCAGGGGTCGTACCTGCAGGACTGGCTCTACCTGGAGACGGACTATAACTGGCGCGTCGAGCCCAACCTGGGCGGGGAGAGCCGCGCCGTGGCGGACGTCGGCAGCCACTGGTGCGACCTGATGCAGTTCATCATCGGCCACAAGATCACGTCGGTCTACGCCGACCTTGCCATCATCCATCACACCCGCATGAAGCCCAAGCGCGCGGTGGAAACCTACGCGGGCAAAGAACTGACGCCCGAGGATTACGAGCCCGTGCCCATCTCGACTGAGGACTACGCCACCGTGCTGCTGCGCTTTGACGGCGGGGCGCGCGGAGTGCTGACGGTGTGCCAGGTGGCGGCGGGACGAAAGAACCGCCTCTACTACGAGATTGACGGCAGCAAGTGCGCGCTCGCCTACGACCAGGAGGATCCCGAGCGCCTGTGGATCGGGCGTCGCGAGCGCCCGAACCAGATCCTTATGCGCGACCCGTCGCTGCTGGCCGCCGGCGTGCGGAAGTATATGCACACGCCCGGCGGCCATCCCGAGGGCTACCCCGACGGCCTCAAGAACTTCATGCGCAACGTGTACACCTACTACGCGCAGGGCAAGCGCCCGTCCAGCGAGCCGCCGGACTTCCCGACGTTAGAGGCCGGGCACGACGAGATCGTGATGGTCGAGGCGGTGCTCGAGAGCCACAGGCGTAAGGCGTGGGTGGAGGTGAAGTACTAACCGGGATTATGCATAGGAAAAGGTCAATGTCATTCTGATTGATATGAAAGCGCTCCGCCTCGGACGTGCGCGGCGCGGCCATGTGCGTCATAATAGAAGGTGCGGTAGACCTTCCAAAGGAGGCGGAGCAAGATGCAGTATATCGCGTTTGACGTGCACAAGAAATACACTTGGGCAAGAGTCGAGGACAAATCGGCCCGTGTGCTGC
>Ga0315291_10003871_pt1 | contig 19203 bp, 14 predicted proteins | sample YL17G12_20_MG_FD_203070 | JGI IMG/M metagenome (GOLD analysis project Ga0315291, IMG submission 203070) | Sediment microbial communities from Yellowstone Lake, YNP, Wyoming, USA - YL17G12_20 | ecosystem: Environmental > Aquatic > Freshwater > Lake > Sediment | place: USA: Wyoming | collected...
TCGCCGGCTCCAACTTCACGTCTCGCCCCCGCGGCGCCCAAGGCCCCGAGCTTCTCCTTCAGCGCCCACTCCCAAAGCCGGCCGCCGAGCACGTCCCAGAGGCCGCGTCCACGGGCCCCCGCGTCCAGCGCATCCCACTTGCGCGCGAGTTCCGCCCCCCCGGGCAGGCCTTTCGTGAGCCTCGCAACGGCCTGCGCGTCGGTTGCTCCTGCCGGCGTGGCGACGCCGCCGGCGCGCGCCGCGAGGTCCTCCGCCACGGCGAGCAGCGGGCGAGGCGCTCCGCCCGTCAGGCTGCGCCATAGCGCCAGCAACTCTCCGGGCGGGCCGAGAAACAGGTTCCGCTGGTGGTACTGCCGCGGCATGAGTTCCAGCGCCCGACCGTACGCCGTGGCAGCCTCCGCGGGCATCGCTCCGGCCGCCTCAAGGGCGACGCCGTAGCGGTACCAGGCCTCGGGGAGCGAGGGGTAGAGCTGGGCAGCGCGATGATACGAGAGCGCCGCGGCGCGCAGGTCGCCGGACAAGCTCTGGACTTCGCCCAGCAGCGCCCAGTTCGAGGCGTTGAGCGGGTTGAGTTCGGTCGCGCGGCGGGAAGCCTCCACGGCCTCGGCTGAAGACGCGGAGACTTGCCCGCCCCTGAGCGGCCGGATCACCCACGCCGCCAGGTTGCGCCAGGACTTGTCGTCCCAGGGCACGGCAGCGCAAGCGCGGCGCAGCTCCGCGGTCACGTCTTCCGTGCGTGCGCGCGGCCCCCGGCCGCCACGCGCCTCCAGCGCCTCCGCCGCGTCGGCGCTCAGTGCGGCGTCGAGCGCGTGCCCCGTTACCACAATGGACCAGAAGGCAACGACCGCCGCACAGGCAGCAAAGGCAAGGGCGCAGGCCCGTGGCTTGAGCGCAACACGCCGCTCCTCTGTCGGATTGACGGTGAGCAACAACGCCGCCAAGACGGCCGCCGTCCCGCCGATGGCCGGCACCTCCAGCGTGAATTCGCCCGCGCTGTGGAGAAGGAACACGGCCAGGCCGGCAGCCAGGCCCCAGGCGGGCAGGGACGACCCATCGGCCAGCGGCGCGCCAAAGATGACGAGGAACACGACTGTCCACACGACGTACACAAGGACGTACGGCAGAAAAGGCGCCGCCGCGAGCCAAGCAGGGACGTGCTCCGGCGGCGAGAAGGTGCCGAGCATCGCGTAGTCGAAGACGAGCGCCGCCGCCGCCATCCCGAGGCTGGCCGCAATGAGCCGACGTTCCGCCGCCCGGCTGGCGCGCTGCGGTTCGGGCGCTTGTGCAGCCGGCACGCGCCCGAGCGCCTGGGCGAGGACGGCCACCCAGAGCGCCGCAAAGAGCAGCAGGCCCGCCGTACCCGTCTCGGCCCAAAGCTGAAAGTAGAGGCTGTGGGCCGACTTGGTCTCCTCGAACTCCGGTTTCTTGAGCATCGCGTACCACTCGGGCCAGTTGCCCGGCCCGACTCCGAAGGCCGGCCGTTTGAGGGCCATCTCGGCGCTCGTCTGCCAGTAGCCGAGCCGGACACCTAAGGACCGGGCGAACTCCTGCGGCGACGGCAGGGCGCCCCTCCAACGCGCAAGGACGAGCACGACGACGAGGACGAGGACGGCGGTCGCGAGCAGCGACTGTGCCGGGTGCCTGAGCACGAAGCGACGCCCCGCCGCGAGGCCGACCAGCGCAAGCCCAAAGCCGAACGCGATCCAGCCTCCCTTCGAACGGCTGAGGTAGAGCGCAATCGCGAGGAGAAGCGCGGCCGCCATGCAGACGGCCGCGCGCGCCGGCCTGGCGCGCCGGCCCGATGCCTGCCGGCGCCAGAGGACGCCGGCAACGGCTGCGAGCGGGAAGAAGCACAGCACAACGAAGTCGGCAAGCTGGTTAGACGTGATGAAGCTGCCGTAAGCGCGGTCCGCGGCCACGCGCGCCGCCAGGTCCTTCGCTATCGGTCCGGCAGCCCCCACGGCGCTCTGAAAGAAGTCGGGCTCCGCGGCCAGCCACGTGCGCAGCGCCGGCATGTAGAGCGCGTAGTGCCAGAGCGCGTACGCTGCCAGCGCCACGGCGCTCGCCAGCAAGCAGCTCACGAAGAAGCGGCGCTCGGGTTCGCGGTCCGCCAACTGGAGGACGAGGAAGGCCGTCAGACCATACGTGGCCAGAAGCCACCACCATTCGAGCGCGGCAAACCGGTTCTGCGCCAGGACGGCGGACGCGAGGGCCGCTGCCATGAAGGCGCAGAACGCCAGCCCCGGCCTGCCGGACCGGACTCGGAACTCTCCGCGCAGGAGCCCGCTGCCCAGCCACAGCAGTCCTGCGAGCAGGAGCAGTAGGCCGAAGGCCGCGCCCCCCGCCAGGGCAGTGCCGGCCCCCGAGACAATCGGCCGGTAGAGCACGACGAGCCCTGTGAGCAGCACGGCGCCCCAGCGCAGGTGCTCTGCCAACGGCGACTGGGAGGGGCCACGGGGGCGCGGTTGGCCGGCGACCGGGTGCGAGCTGGCGCTCACGATAGAGGCATCCTCACGTGTGACCGGGGGGACACGGCGGCATTATAGGCGCGCCGCCGCCGGGGGCCAAATGTCGCCGCCGGCCGGGATGGCGGGAAGGCCGGGGAGGCGTGACCCCCGGCGGCTTGCGCGCCTTTGCGGCAGCCTCTATAATGGGGCGCCTTTCCCTTCCAGGACCGCGGCGGAGTTGACGATGCTCAAGATACTCGTAGTGGACGACGAGAAGCCTGCACGCGTGGGCATGCGGAAGGTGCTCGAGCGCGTGGGGTTCGAAGTCGCCGAAGCCACGCAGGGACGGGGCGCGCTGGAGGCCATCGAACGCGACAGGCCGGACATCGTCCTGCTCGACGTGAGCATCCCCCCGCCGGACGGCATGGAGGTGCTGAAGCGGCTCGTAGGCACTCCGGAGGCGCCGCTGGTCATCATGATCACGGCCTACGGCTCGGAGCGTCTGGCGGCGGAGGCGATCAAGGCGGGCGCCTACGACTACATTCCCAAGCCATACGAGCTGGACGAGCTGCGGGCGGCCGCGCGACGAGCCGGCGAGACCATCGAGCTGAGGCGCGAGGCCTCGCGGCTGAAGGCCGAACTGGAACGGCTCGGCTCCTACGGCGAACTGGTGGGCGCAGGCCCGGCTATGCGCCGCGTGTTCGAGCAGATCGAGAAGGTGAGCCAGACCAACGTGACCGTGCTGGTGCGAGGCGAGAGCGGCACGGGCAAGGAGGTGGTGGCGCGGGAGATCCACCGCCGCAGTGCCCGGCGTGACAAGCCCTTCGTGGTGACGAACTGTGCGGCGATGCCCGAGACGCTCGTGGAGAGCGAGCTGTTCGGCCATGAGAAGGGCGCCTTCACCGGGGCAGACTCGCGCCGCATCGGCAAGTTCCAGGCGGCCGACGGCGGCACGCTGTTCCTGGACGAGATCGGCGACATGAGCACCCACACGCAGGCCAAAGTGCTCCGCGTGCTTGAGGAAAGCTCCTTTGAACCGCTCGGCAGCGCGCAGCCCGTCACGGTGGACGTGCGCCTCATCAGCGCCAGCAACCGGGACCTGGAAGGCGACATTGAGAAGGAGAACTTCCGGCGGGACCTGTACCACCGCATCAAGGTGGTGGAGATAACCAGCCCGCCGCTGCGGGAGCACAGGGAAGACATACCCATCCTGGCGGAACACTTCGTGCAGCTGTTTAGCGAGAAGTACCCGGCCGGGCCGCGCAAGTTCAGCCCCGAAGCGATGCAGCTCCTTCAGCAGTACGACTGGCCCGGCAACGTACGGGAACTGCGCAACGTCATCGAGAGCGCGCTGGTGATGGCCTCCGGGCAGGAGATACTGCCGGCCCACCTGGCGCTGGGGACGGCGGCCACGCCCACGAACGACCAGAGCATACCCATAGACTTCTCGGCGCCCTACAAAGAGGCAAAGAGGAGGGCCGTCGAGGAGTTCGACAAGCGCTTCATCGGGCGGAAGCTCGATGAGAACGCGGGGAACGTATCGCGCACCGCGGAGGCGCTCGATATCTACCGGCAGAGCCTGCAGAGCAAGCTGAAGAAGCTGCACCTGCAGGGGCCGGGCGTCCAAGGAGGGGCGAGAAAGCAGTGAAGAAGAACTACTTGTTCACGCCGGGGCCGACCATGGTGCCCCCTGAAGTGCTGCTGGCCGAGGCCGCGCCGATGATGCACCACCGGACGGCACAGTTCTCCCAGATCATGGTAGATGTCGGGGAGGGCCTGAAGAAGCTCTTCGGCACGTCCCAGGACGTGTACCTTATCATGGGCAGCGGCACGGCGGCCATGGAGGCAGCCGTCTGCAACGTCTGCTCGCCCGGCGACACGATCATCTGCGTCAACGGCGGCAAGTTCGGCGAGCGCTGGGGAGAGCTGGGCAGGGCCTTCGGCTGCAACGTAGTCGAGATGGCCGTCGAGTGGGGCAAGTCCCCCACGGTGAAGGAGATAGGGGCCGCGCTCAAGGCGCACCCCGACGCTAAGGCGCTTTACCTCACGCAGTCGGAGACCTCCACCGGCGCGCTCACGGACGTCCAGGCCATCGCCGCGCTCACGCGCAAGACCAGGACGCTTCTGGCCGTGGACGCCATCACGGGCATCGGCATTCACCCGTTCAAGATGGACGAATGGGGCGTGGACATCGCAGTGAGCGGCTCGCAGAAGGGCTGCATGATCCCGCCCGGCCTGGCCTTCATTGCCGTCTCGCCCAGGACATGGGACGCGGTGGCCGCCTGCAAGTCGCCGAGGTACTACCTCGACCTGACGGCGATGAAGAAGAGCTGGAAGAAGACGACCACGCCGTTCACGGCCGCCGTTTCGCTCGTCCGGGCACTCCACAAGTCGCTCGAGATGATTTTCGCGGAAGGCTTAGACGCCGTACACGCCCGTCATGCCCGCATGGCCCGCGCCGTCCGCGCGGCCGGCGACGCCCTCGGCCTGAAGCAACTGCCCGAGAACCCCGTCAACGGCCTCACGGCGCTCTACGGTCCCGAAGGCATCGACACGGAGGAACTGGTGAAGCTCCTCTTGAGCAAGTATGGCGTCGGCATCGCCGAGGGCCAGGGCCCGCTCAAGGGCAAGATATTCCGCATCGGCCACATGGGCTACGTGAGCGAAGAAGACCTGCTGGTGGGCATCGGCACGCTCGAGATGGCGCTCAAGGGCCTCGGCTACCGGTTCGAGATGGGCGTCGGCGTCAGCGCCGCCCAGAAAGCCCTGGCGGAGCAGTAGACCGCGCAAGCATTCCGTCGTGCTTCCCTCGCGCGCCTTTCAGCTCTTCATGTCCAGCGAGAGGTCGAAGGCGCGTGCCGAGTGCGTGAGCGCGCCCACGGAGATCATGTCGGCGCCCGCCTCGGCGTAGTCCCTGACGGTAGCCAGCGTGACCGTGCCGCTCGATTCCAGCAGCGGACGCCCGCCGTCCCCCGCCTTCTTCCGCACAAGGGCGGCCGCCTCGCGCACCTGGCCGGGGGTCATGTTGTCGAGCATGATGATGTCCGGCGCGGCACCGAGCGCGGCCTCGAGGTCAGCCAAGGTCTCCACCTCTACCTCGATGATGAGCCCCGGGTTGGCCGCGCGGACCTTTTCGATGGCAGCCTGCACGACCGAGAGGCCTGGCGCGGCGCCCGTTAGCAGGGCCAGGTGGTTGTCCTTGATGAGCGCCTGGGCAGCCAGGTCCATGCGGTGGTTGCGTCCGCCGCCGCACCGGACGGCGTACTTCTCCAGCGTGCGCCAGCCGGGCGTGGTCTTGCGGGTGTCGTAGATCGCCGCGCCCGTGCCCTCCACTTCCTGGACGAACTGCCGCGTGAGCGTCGCGATGCCGCTCAGGCGTTGGAGGAAGTTGAGCATCGTCCGCTCGACGCTCAGGATCGCCGCCGCAGGGCCTCCGAGCACGGCCACGACCGCTCCCGGCGCCACTTGGTCGCCGTCGCGCACGCGCTCCTCAAACCTGAGCTGTTCGTCGAAGCGCGCGGCCAGCCGCCGCGCCAGCGGCAGCCCGCAGACAACGCCCGCGGCGCGGGCCCGGACCTCCGCCTCGCCCCGGCGGCCCGAGGGCACAAGCGCGCTCGTGGTGACGTCGCGCCTGGCGGCGTCCTCTTCGAGAGCCGCGTCTATGAGCCCGTCGTAGGCTTCCCAGTTCACCCGCGCTCCTCCCATGCGGCGCCGCGATTATACTGGGTAGGCTTGGGCGCTGCATGAGACGGCGGAGGCCGTCAAGCGCGGTCAGGGATGGCGCGCGGGGCCGCCCGGAAGCCGCTCGGCACGAGTACCCGGGCTGCCGCCGCCTGCATGACAATCTCCGCCGGCAGGACGCCGGCATCGTCGCCGTCCAGCTCGCATGGGACGCCGCTCCGGGACGAGCTGACGCAGACGCGCCGGCCGCGCCCGTAGCACACCAAGTCGGTGCGGTGCACCGCCCGGAGCAGACCACACGCCGCGAGGCGGATCATCTCGGCCGGGCCCTGCCGGCGCGCCCCCATCACGTCGAAGAGCCCGTCCCGCGGCGAGGCGGCAGGGGTCATCTCTATCGGCCCGCCGTAGCTGTGCGTGTTGCCGACGGCCACCTGGTCGAGGTCCTTGGCGAAGGGGACCCCGTCTACCTCCACGGACAGGTTCCACGGGACCGGCGACAGAAGGCCGCAGACGAGGTGGGGGATGTAGTGCCACTGCGTCGAGCCGCCGCGCCGCCGTTCGTGGACCATCCGGACGACCCACGCGTCCACGCCGGCGCCAAAGACGCAGGCAAAGCGCCTGCCGTTGCAGACCCCGACGTCGAACCGGACCACCCGCCCGCAGAGCAGTTGGCGCACGGCCTTTGGGGGCCAGCGGGACATGCCGAGTTCCTTCGCGAGCACATTGCCTGCGCCGGCAGGGATGACGGCGAGGGCGCTACGGCTGAAGTCGGCCCCGTTGAGCACCTCGTTTGCCGTGCCGTCGCCGCCGAAGGCCACCAGGAGAGCGTTGTCGCTGCCGTGCGAGGCGGCCAGTTCCCTTGCGTGTCCGGCTCGCTCCGTGACGGCCGTCTCGGTGCGGCACCCGGCCTCGGCGAAGGCGGCCGCGACGCGGCCGAGCCAGCGGTGGGCCGTGCAGCCCCCGCTGGTCGGGTTCGCGATCACCAGAACCTTGTCGAAACTCCGTGCGTCCATGTGCTCGCGCGGTCAGAGGGCGGCCTGACTATAGCACAAAGGGGCACACACGGGCAACGCGTGCGCGTCTCTCCACCGGACGCCGTGCAGGTCGCCTTGCCGAGGCAGGCGGCTCCGGGGCTTTGCCCCTCTGGCCGCTCTGCACTAAGATATCCGCCCGTTCGCAGCGCATCTCGCTTGGCGGAGGCCACATGCGCGCCGCATCCCTGGAACTCAGGCTGGAACTGCACGAGCGCCTCTGGCGCGGCCAGATGTGGAGGCCGCTGCTCGGCTTCTTCCTGGAGGCGCCCCAGCGCCGTTTCGCCGGCCCGGCCTACCCCTCAATAGACGCGCACCTGTCCGTCCGTGACGTGCTCGCGAAGTACCGTGCCCACGCCGCGTGGGCGGCGTCCGAGCCGGGGGACCGAGTGCCCTCGGTCGCCGTGACCTACGGCACCCCGTTGCTGCCGGCGCTGGCCGGGTCAGGCTATCGTGACGACGGTCATACCGCTTGGGCCATCCCGACCGGACTCAGCGCCGAGTCACTGAAGGTGCCCCGCCTCGACCCGGACTTGCCCTTCTGGGGCGGCTATGCGGACAAAGTCCGCGCCCTTGCGGAGTCGGCACCCCAGGGCGTCATCGTCTCGACCGAGCCGATGGCAGGTCCCGTGGAAATGCTGCTGGGGCTCTTGGGACCCGAGCAGCTCCTGACGGACATGTTCGACGCGCCGGAGGCTGTGAAAGCGCGGGCGGCCGAGTGCCTCCAGCTCTGGAAGGACGTCTTCGACGCAGGCTGGGAGCTGCTGGGCCGTCCGGCGGGGCACGTGGGCTTCGGCGTATACCTATCCGGGCGCAGCCATCTCTGGTCGGAGGACGCGCTCGCGCTCGTCGGGCCGAGGCAGTTCGGCGAGTTCTTCCGCGGGCCGATTGCGGCGGTAGCAGCCCATCTCGACACGTGCCTGCTGCACACCCACAGCGCCGGCTTGAGCAGCACACATATGCTCAGCGCCATCCCCGAACTGGACGGCGTGGAGATCTCGAACGACCCCAACGGGCCGCCGCTGGAGGCGATCGTGCGACTCGGCGTCTGGCTCCAGGGAGCGGGCAAAGCCGTCATGTTCAGCAACTGGCTGAGGCCGCTGAGCGAGAAGCAAGTGGATTACATCCTCGACTGCGTGGACCCGGCCAGGAGTTTCATCACGCTGACTGTCCGCGACGAGGCAGAGGCGGCTTACTATGTGGACAAAGTGGCAAAGCGGTTCGGCCGGACGGCGGCCGGCGGGCATGGGGCGCCGGCTGCCCTTGACTGGCCGGAGAGCCAGGGGTAACGTTTACGGGGACGCTCAGCGGAATGGGCGTGGGCGGATAGCTCAGCCGGCCAGAGCACTTGCCTTACAAGCAAGAGGTTCCGGGTTCGAATCCCGGTCCGCCCACCAACCTTCGGACGGCGCGTTGTCGGGCCGGTTCACGATCCTTCGGAGGTGTGCCATGAGGGTAGGGATGCTGGTCTTGGCGGCGTTGGTGGCGGCGGCAGGGGCAGCGGCGGCGGTCCTGGCGGCGGAGCCCGCCAAGAGCGACGTGTCGGTCCGGAAGGTCAACGAACAGGTGGTCCTGTACACAGTCTACCGCGGCGATTACAGTGGCGTCGGCCAGACCATCGGGAGCCTGATCGGCACGGCCATGCAGAAGGGCGCGCCGCCGGCCGGCCCGATCACTTTCGTCTACTTGAACAGCCCGCAGTTCGTCTCCAAGGAACACTACCTGACGGAGATCCGCATACCGGTCGGCGCCGACGCCTTGAAACTGGCGGGGACGCTCGGCGAGTTCACGGACGTCAAGAAGCTGCCGGCCATGGAGGTGGCGGTCATCCACAAGCCGGTAGGCCAGGACAACGTCCCCGCTCTGCGCGGCGCCCTCATGAGATGGATGCGCGAGAACGGTTACGAAGCGGCCGAAGCCTTCGGCGAAACGTTCCTCTCCCAGGGCGGCGCGAGCTACGCCGACATGGAGACGGAGATATTCCTTCCGGTCCAGAGGGCCGCCGCTCAGCCGTAGGCGGGCGCCGACCGGGGGAGCGGTCCTGCGGACAGTGTGCCCGGACCGATGGAGGGAGACTCAGCAGGTTGGAGGCAGGGCGGAAGATGAAACACATCGTGGCTGTCTGTGGCGTCGCGTTGTTCGTGCTGGCTGTCAGCGCATCGTGCGTGGTCGAGTCCAGGCCGGCGCCGGTCGTCGTCAGGGCGCCGGGGCCGCCACCTCACGCCCCCGCTCACGGCTACCGGCGGCATTTTGCGTACGTCTACTACCCCAGCGCCTTCGTCTACTTCGACATCGAGCGCAAGGTCTACTTCTACCGGATGGGCGGCTCCTGGCGGATGGTGGTTCATCTGCCGGCGGCCATCCACATTGACGCGCACGAAGGCGTCTCGCTGTCGCTGGACACCGACAAGCCTTACAGGGACTTCGACGCCCACAGGAAGGCCTACCCGCCGAGGCGAGCGGAGGAGCACGGCCCGCCCCCCGGGCATGGGCCGCCGCCCGAACACGGGAGGCGCGGCTGAGCTGTGCCGGACCGAGGCCGGCGCGCTCAACAGAGCGGCCGTCCCGCGGGGGAGACGCGTGCGGACGCCGGCCGCCGCGTGGTTCCGCCGAGGAGGGGCGCTCGGCCACTTGCGCGGAAACCGGGCTTTCTTTCGCTTGCACGGTATGATCGAATCGAACATAATCACACGGTATGGCGCGGAACCCCGCACAGGCTGAGACTCGCCGGCGCGAATTGGCCAGAATGCTCTCCGACGGCAGGCAGGTTTCGACGGCGCATGCCGCCCTGCGCTTCGGTGTGAGCCAGATGACGATCCGGCGGGACCTGGAGGCGCTGGAGCAGACGGGGCTCGCCCTGCGCTCGTACGGGGGGGCCGTGGCGGCGCAGAGGATCACGTTCGAGTTCGCATTCGACGCGCGGCGCCGGAGGCGTCTGGGGGACAAGCGCCGCATCGGCGCAGCGGCCGCCACACAGGTGCAGGCCGGGCAGATGGTCTTCCTGGACACCGGCACCACGACACTGGAGGTGGCCCGCGCCTTGGCGAAGTCGGGCACGCCCTGCACGGTGGCGACCAGCAGCCTCGTGGTGGCCAGCGAGCTGTGGGGCCGCGGGCAGGTGGAGCTGCTCCTGCTGGGAGGGCGCGTGCGCCGCGGCAGCCCCGACCTGGCCGGGCCGGTCACGGAGCTGATGCTGGACAGGCTGACGGCCGACGTGGCGTTCATCGGCAGCGAGGGCGTGGACCCGAGGCGCGGGAGCTTCGCAGGCGATCCCGAGAGCGCCCGCGTGGCCGAATGCATGGCCGCGCATGCGCGCCGCGTCGTCGTCGTGGCTGACAGCTCCAAGCTCGGCGCGGCGGGGGCGGTCCGCTACATGCCCACAGAGAGCATGGACGAACTCATCACAGACGCCAAGGCGGACAGAGCGCTCGTGAGCACGCTCCGAGGCCGGGGCGTGACGGTCACGCTGGTTTGAGGAACCAAGATGGACGGACGGGAGCTTCGGCTGAGGCGGTTGTTCGGCGAAGGCCGGGCGGTCATCATCGCTATGGACCACGGTCTATTCGACGGCCCCATCCCTGCGATGGAGGAGCTGCCAAAGACGGCGGCGGCGGTCAACCCGCAGGTGGACGCGGTGCTGCTCGCGCCGGGGATGCTGCGCCACTGCTGCCGCACGTTCGCCGGCCAGCGCCGGCCCATGGCGGTCATCCGGCTGAACTGGAACTCGGTCTACTGCTTCCGCTGGCACTACCGCGCCGCGCGGAGCGTGGAATGCTACGGCGTGGAAGACGCGCTGCGTGAGGGAATGGACGTTGCTCTCGTCTCGCTCACGCTCCAGACCGGAGACGAGGAGCGGGACGCCGGGAACGTGGAGGTCTTTGCGCGCCTCGCCGCCGCGGCGCACAAGCTGGGCATACCCGTCATCGGCGAGTACTTCCCGACGGGGCACCTCGACATGACGCCCGGGCAACTGCACGAGAACGTGCTCGTGGGCGCCCGGATCACCGCTGAACTGGGCGCGGACGCCATCAAGACGTTCTACACGAAGGCCTTCGCGGAGGTGACGCGCACGTGCCCCGTGCCGATCCTGGGTCTCGGCGCAGAGAAGCTGCCCACCCAGACGGACGCGCTGCGGCTCGCCGCGGCGGAGGTCGCAGCGGGCGCGGGCGGCGTGGTCTTCGGCCGCAATGCCATCCAGGTGCCGGATCCGCATGCGTTCCAGGCCGCACTGATTGACGTGGTCAAGAAAGGCAGGAGCGTGGAAGATGCAGTCGCCTCGTACAAGCTATGAAGTGCTGTTGCCCGACGTGAAGTACGACCGCGACTGGTGCCGCGCGGACCTGTCCCGCGTGCCGCACGTCGCAGTGGAGCCGCCGGGGCCAAACAGCCGCCGGATGCACGAGTCAGCCAGCCGCGTCTTCAAGGGCCTCTCCGGCCAGGTGCGGCTCTTCCCCGTCTGCTGGAGTCGGGGCAGCGGCGTGACCCTCGAGGACGTGGACGGGAACCTTTACCTGGACTTCTCCAGCGGCATCTACGTGACGAGCCTCGGGCACTGCCACCCGAAGGTGAGCGAGGCGGTTGCCTATTGGGCCAGGCGCCTGATGAACTGCCACGACTTCACGACGCCGGTCAAGGAGGCGCTCGTGAACAAGCTCGCCTCGGTGCTGCCGGGCGGGCTCAACGGCATGCAGCTCTACGACAGCGGCACCGTGGCCGTCGAGGCGGCGCTCAGGATATGCCGCGCGGCGACCGGCCGGAGCGAGTTCATCTCGTGCTTTATGGACTTTCACGGGAAGACGCTCGGGGCCGTCTCCTGCGCCCGCATGAACCCGATGTATGCCTCGACGCGCATGCCGGGCTTCTACATGGTCCCGCGGCCGGACGCGTACCGTCCGCTCTGGAAGCGGGACGACGGCTCCTTGGACACGGACGCCTACCTGGCCTACTACGACGAGTTCATCCGGGAAGGCACGACGGGCCAGATCGCGGCCTTCGTGCTGGAGCCGATCCAGGGATGGGCGGGCTCGGTCATGCCGCCGGACGACTTCTTCCCCAGGCTGCGGCACTTCTGCGACGAGCGCGGCATCTTGCTCGTGGCGGACGAGGTGCTCACGGGCATGGGGCGCACCGGCCACTGGCTCTGCATGGAGCACTGGGACGTGGTGCCGGACGTGGTGACCCTGGGCAAGGGCCTGGGGAACGGCTTTCCGGTGACTGCGTGCGTCGCGCGCGAGGGCATCAAGGAGCAGTTCGACCAGATCAGCGCGTCCAGCAGCTACGGCGGCAATCCCATGGCCTGTGCCGCGGCGCTGGCAAGCATCGAGGTCATCGAGGAGGAGGACCTGCTGGAGAACAGCCTGCGCCTCGGCGAAGCGGCACTCAAGCGCATGGCGAAGATGAAGGTCCAGCACCGCATCATCGGCGATGTGCGCGCGAAAGGATGTCTGATGGGCATCGAGCTGGTCAAGGACCGGGCAACGAAAGAGCCGTTCGACGAGGCGGGCCAGCGAGTCTACGTGAAGGCGTTCCGCAAGGGGCTGGCGTGGATCCCAGCCGGGCACATCCTCCGCATGAGCCCGCCGCTCGTGATGAACGAAGATGAGTTGCTCCGGGGCCTGGACATCATTGACGAGGCCATCGGCGAGACGGCCCAGGAACTCGGGTACGCCTGAAAGGTTCCGAAAGGGGACACCGAGGTGAGCGAGACCGGCGGGACGGCGGCGCCGACGTTGGGCGTCGGCGTGCTCGGCTACGGCTTCATGGGCAAGACGCACACCTTCGCCCACAGAACGATCCCCTTCTACTACGTGCCGCCTCCTGCCCGTTGCGTGCTGAGGGCCGTCTGCACCTCCCGCGAGTCCACGGCCCGGGCGGCAATGCAAGCCGGGGGCTTCGAGCGCTGCACGACCAACCCGCTCGAAGTCATCGAGGCCGACGACATAGACGTCGTGCATGTGTGCACGCCGAACAGCGAGCATTTCGCCGCGCTCGCCGCCGCTATCCGGGCGAACAAGCACATCTACTGCGACAAACCGGTGACCGGCAGCCTCGACGAGGCCGGCCGGCTCGCCGCGATGCTCCCCGGCTACAGGGGCGCGGCGCAGGTCGCGCTCCAGTATCGGTTCTTCCCGGCCACGATGCGCGCCAGGCAGTTGGTCGAGGAGGGCTTCCTCGGCCCGGTGACGCACTTCCGTGCCGTCTATCTCCACAGCGGGAGCGTGGACCCGAGCAGGCCGGTGAACTGGAAGTCCACGGCGCGCGCCGGCGGAGGCGTGATCCGCGACCTCGGCTCCCACATCGTGGACCTGCTCTGGTGGCTGATCGGGCCGTTCGAGTCGGTGAGCTGCATGAGCCGCATCTGGGCTCCCCGGCGCCCAAGCCTGGACGAGCCAGGGAAGATGGTGACGGTGGACGTGGAAGAGGCCGCCGTCCTGATGCTCCGGGCGGCGGACGGCGCGTTCGGCACGGTGGACGTGAGCAAGATCGCCACCGGCGCGGAGGACGAGCTTGCTTTCGAGATCCACGGCCGCCACGGGGCGATGCGGTTCAACCTCGACCAGCCCAACTACCTGGAGGTCTATGACGGACGCATGCCGGATGGTGACTTCGGCGGCCGGCGTGGGTGGCAGCGCCTGGCGACGGTCCAGAGATACCCGGGCGCCGGCGGCAAGTTCCCCAGCCCAAGGGCTGCCATCGGCTGGCTGCGCGGACACGTGCACTGCCTCTACTCGTTCCTGCAGTGCGTGGCGGACGGCACGGAGCCGCATCCTTCGCTGGCGGAAGGGCTCCGCCTTCAGAGAGTCCTGGAGGCGGCCAGGGAGGCGGCCGAGTCCGGCGGGTGGGTGGACCTGCCTGCTCAGGGCTGACTGCCGGTCTCTCGGGAGGACCAGAAGCGATGGCGACTGTGCGGCCGAGGGTCGGCCTGCTGGGGCTGACGCTTGAACTCTATGAGACGCTCGCCCCGGAACTGCGCCCCGGACGCGAGCAATGGGTGCGCGAGGAGGTGGTGCCGGCGCTGGCCGACGTGGCGGACATCACGTTCGAGGGTGCCGTCTACCGCCGGGAGGACGTGGACAGGGCGGTCGCACGGATGGAGTCCGCCGGCGCGGAGGCGCTGCTGGTTGTGCTGCTCACGTACTCGCCGAGCCAGATCTCGCTGCCCGCCCTCCGACGCACCCGCCTGCCGATCGTGGTGTGGAACACGCAGCAACTCTTCGCCATCGGCCTGACGTTCGATGGAGGGGCGATGGTGGAGAACCACGGCGTCCACGGCACGCAGGACCTGAGCAACGTGCTGCTGCGCAGCGGCGTGCGGTTCGATTACGTGACGTCGCACCTGAAGGACCCCGGCGGGCTGGATGGCCTGCGGGACTCCTTCATCGCGGCGTCCGCCGTGCGACGGCTGCGCGAGGCCCGCCTCGGGCTGCTCGGGTACCCGTTCCCGGGCATGGGCGACTTTGCCCTGGACACGACGCACATGGCGGCCACGCTCGGATGCGAGTGGGTCATGCTCTCGGTCGAGGACTACATCCGACGCGCCGCAGCGGCAGACATAGACGAGGTGGCGGCGCTCGTCGCGGACTACAGGACGAGCTACGACGTGGCGCCCGACCTGACCAACGAGGACCTGGAGGCGACGGCCCGTGTGGAGGCCGCTCTGCGAGCGATGGTCGCCGAGCATGACCTCGACGCGCTCACGTATCAGTTCATGGCCTTCGGGGAGGATGAGCGGACGCCCACCGTGCCGTTCGTAGCCGCCAGCCGCCTGATGGCGGAGGGCATAGGGTTCGGCGGAGAAGGGGACCTGATCGCGGCAGCCGGGACGGCGCTCCTGAACTGGCTGAGCCCGCCCGCCAGCTTCGCCGAGATGTTCACGATGGACTTCGGTGGGAACGCGGTTCTCATGAGCCACATGGGCGAGGCCAATGTAGCCATGGCGCGCTCGGGACGCAAAGTGCAGTTGTCGGCGCGGAGCCGCCCCATCACGCGGACGCGCGGGCGGCAGCTCGTGCTGGCTACAGCGTTCGAGCCGGGGCCGGCTACGCTCTGCGCGCTCACGCTGGGGCCGGGGAGTCGGTGGCGCATCGTGGCGTCGAAGATGCACATCGCAGACTTCGGACCACTGCCGACGCTGCACGAGCCGCACTTCAGGCTCGTGCCCGGAGGCGACGTGCGGGAGTTCCTGACCGCCTACGCCGTCGCGGGCGGACCGCATCACTGTGCCGTCTGCTTCGGCGATGCGCGGGCACGGCTCCGGGCGGCCGCGCGCCTGCTGGACGCCGATTACTGCGAGGTCTGACGGCATGTTCCTCGGGCTCGACCTCGGCACCACGAACGTCAAGGCCCTCGTAAGCGAGGCTTCCGGGAAGGTCGTCTCGCGGGCGTCCGCACCGGTCAAGGTGTCCCACGTGGGCCGCGACGGCGTCGAGCAGGACATCGAGGACATATGGTCGGCCGCCCGGCAGGCTATGAGGGAGGTCGCCGCGCGGGCTGATACGTCGAAGGTCCAGTCCGTAGGCATTTCGAGCCAGGGCGGGGCCATGCAGGTCGTGGCGGCCGACGGCACCCCGATGGGCCGCGTCATAAGCTGGATGGACGGCCGCGGCCGGCCCTACGACGAAAAGATCTCGGCGCGCCTCGGGGGGGCGTGGTTCGGCCAGCACGTGGGACACGGTTGCAGCGGGATCGCCGTCGGACAGATCCTCCGCATGCGGCAGGAGCAGCCGGAGTTGCTGCGGCGCCCGAACCGCACAGGCTTCGTGGGAGACGCCATTGTGGCCCGGCTCTGCGGGCGCGCCGCGCACGATGCAACTTCGCTCTCGATCGCGCTCCTCTACAACCCTTCGCTGCGCAAGGCGGACCCCGACCTGCTGCGGGAGCTGGAAATCGCGGAGGACCAGCTTCCCGACCTGCTTCGCGCAGATGAGTGCGCAGGGGCGTTGCGCGGGGACGCGGCGGAGGCTGCCTCCCTTCCGGCCGGGCTGCCCGTGTCGCCCGCCGTCCACGACCAGTATGCGGCGGCGCTCGGCTGCGGGGCGGTCGGCGCGGGTGACGTGATGTTCGGCGCGGGGACGGCCTGGGTGCTCCTGGCCGCGACGGACCGGCTGGCGGCGCCGGTGGTGCCCGAAGCGTTCGTCTGCACGCACGTCGTCGAGGGCCTCTACGGACAGATGCTCTCGATGGTGAACGGCGGTTCGTCCTTCGCGTGGGCCACTAAAATGCTGGGCCTGGACGGGAAGAGTGCGGGCGAGGTGGACGCGCTGCTCGAGCGCGCGCCGGCCGGTGCGGAGGGCATACGGTTCTGGCCGCTGCTGGCGCCCGGAGGAGGGGCCGGGCTTGGGCCGGGGACGGCGGGACGCCTTTCGGGCCTCCGGCTGTCCCACGGCCCCCCGCACATCCTGCGCGCGGTTGTCGAGGGCCTGGCGCTCGAACTTGTGCGGTACCTGCGCTGGCTCAGCGACGCCGGCGTTCGCGTGGAGCGGCTGGTCATGTGCGGAGGCGCGACGGCAAGCCGCATGACGCCGCAGATCGTGGCAGACGCAGCCCGCGTGCCCGTCGCCTGCTGCAAGGAGGCCGATACGAGCGCGCTCGGCGCCGCGATCCTGGCGCGGGCGCTGGTCGAGCGCGGCAGAGGCTTGGCTGCCCTCTCGCGCGAGACTGCCCCCGCCGTCCGGACCTGCGAGCCGGGGCCGAACTCGCCGCTCTACCGCGACATGCTGGAAGAGTACGTCGCGTCCCTGCCTCTGACGGAACGGGAGTGGCGCTCGTGAAACCGAAGCCGCTCTACTACGTGTGGGACTACACTGACGTGGACCGCGCCTTCTGGGCCGAGCACTTAAGCGGCTGGCTGCCGGGCCGGATCGTGGACGCGCATACCCACGTAACGGACCCGGCCCTCCAGCGTGAGCCGATGACGGAGGAGATGCGGCGCCAGATCTGGGTCAATGAGGTGAACGAGCCGATCGATGCGTCGGCCGCGGAGCGCTGCATTCGCACCGTCTTTCCCGGGCGGGAGGTGACGTGCGTCGCGATGGGCTCGCCCAGCCTCTCCTTCAACATCGAGGCGCTGAACGAATACGTGCGCACGGAGTGCCTGAAGCGGGGCTGGCAGAGCCTGGCGCTGCTCCGGCCCGAGTGGAGCGGCCGGCGCGTCGCCCAGGAGCTGGACAAGCCGGGCGTCATAGGAGTCAAGCCGTACTATTCCCTCATCGGTTACAGCAAGAACACGCGCGACACGCATCTGGAATGCGGCATCTTTGACTACCTGCCCCACCCCGCGCTGGAAGTGCTCAACGAGCGGCGCGGGTGGGTGACGCTGCACGTGCCGAAAGCCGATCGCCTGCCGCACCCCGACAACATCCGCGACGTGCGCGAGATTCGGCGGCGCTACCCGAACGTGGTCTTGGTGATTGCGCATCTGGGCCGGTGCTACACGGAGCCGCACGCGCGCGAGGGGCTGCCGCAGTTCGCCGACGACAAGGGCCTCTACTTCGATACCTCGGCCGTGCTCAATCCGGCGGTGCTGCGGATCGCGCTCGAGGCCCTCGGCCCGGAGCGGCTGCTCTACGGGACGGACAACCCGGTGTTCTACATGCGCGGGCGCCGGCAGTGGAGCGGGAGGACTTACACAAATCGCACCAACCACGATTTCTACTTCAACAAGGAACGCGAGTCGCCGGAGATCGAAGCGAATTACACGCTTTTCATGTACGAGGATCTGAAGGCCATCAAAGACGTGTGCGTTGAGGTGGGCTTCGGCCTCAAACAGGTAGAAGCGATCTTCTACGGCAACGCGGCCCGTCTGATCCGGCGCGTGCTGGATGCGAAGGCCGGGCGGTGACCGCGGGAGGGAGACGAGCCATGCCGGTCCTGTCAAGGCTGAATGTGGGGATCGTCGGCGCGGCGGGGAGAGGCGGGAGCTTCCGGGCGGCCTTCGAGGCGAACGGCGCGCGCATCCACGCCGTCTGCGACATCCAGAAGGACCGCCTCGACGAGTGCATGCGGGCCCTCGGCGCCGATGAGAAGTACGACGACTACGAGAAGATGCTGGAGAAGTCGGAACTCGACGCCGTAGCCATCGGCACCCCGATGCAATTCCACGTGCCGCAGTCCGTCATGGCCATTGAGCGCGGCCTGCACGTCCTCTGCGAGGTGCCCGCCGGCGTCTCCATCGAGGAGTGCATGGCCCTCGTTCAGGCCTGCCGCAACTCGCAGGCCGTCTATATGATGGCAGAGAACTACAACTACATAAAGCCCAACGTGCTCGTGAGGGAGCTGTGTCGGCAGGGGCTCTTCGGCGAACTCTACTATGCCGAGGGCGAGTATCTGCATGAACTCAAACAGTTGAACGAGCAGACGCCCTGGCGCCGGAAGTGGCAGACCGGCATTGACGGCATCACCTACGGCACGCACAGCCTCGGGCCGATCCTCCAGTGGATGGAAGGCGACCGCATAGTTCGCATATGTTGCGAAGGGAGCGGCCATCACTACAAGGACCCCCGCGGCGAGGATTACCACCAGGACACCGCCGTGATGCTCTGCAAGATGCGCAGCGGCGGGCTGGTGAAGATACGCCTGGACATGCTCTCCGACCGGCCGCACGCCATGCACAATCACCAGCTCCAGGGCACGGACGGCGCCTACGAGTCGAGCCGCGGCGGCCCGGTGGACCGCGGGAGGATCTGGCTGCGCGCCCTGAGCGCGGAGATCCGCTGGCATGACGTGGACTCCCTGATGGGCATAGACTCCCTGGCGGAGAAGTACCTGCCGGAGATATGGCGCAGGCCGCCGCCCGAAGCGCTTCGGGCGGGCCACGGCGGCGGGGACTACTTCGAGGTGCTGGACTTCATCCGCGCGGTCAGGGGCGAGGCGCCGTGCCCCGTCGGCATCCACGAGGCCATGGACCTGACGCTGCCGGGCCTGGTGTCCCAGCAGTCCATCCGGCAGGGCGGCGCGTGGCTGCCCGTGCCTGACTCGCGGCAGTGGACCGCCGCCCAGCCCTATGCGCAGCTCCAGATGGTGTGGCCTGACAGCCTGCTGGACAA
>Ga0315291_10003872_pt1 | contig 19195 bp, 18 predicted proteins | sample YL17G12_20_MG_FD_203070 | JGI IMG/M metagenome (GOLD analysis project Ga0315291, IMG submission 203070) | Sediment microbial communities from Yellowstone Lake, YNP, Wyoming, USA - YL17G12_20 | ecosystem: Environmental > Aquatic > Freshwater > Lake > Sediment | place: USA: Wyoming | collected...
AAAAACCGCTCAAAATCGCGTTTCTTCATGTCAATTTTCGGTTAGACTTATATGATTTAACGTATCTGATTACGGTTAGATTTTAGATGATTTAATTCGCTCGCTTGCAAAATTGGGAAAAATATTATAATATTTAACTTCAATTTGATCGGGAGATTAAATCTCGGCGGGATAGCTCAGTTGGTAGAGCGACGCCCTGAAAAGGCGTGCGTCCCCAGTTCAACTCTGGGTCCCGCCATCTTTAAAAAGGGGTGCGATATGAAGGGAATTTTGGGTCTTTTGTTTTCTCTGGCTTCAATGGCTCCGGTTCTCGCGAAAAAAAATGTTCCTGATTTAACCGAGGTGTTAAAAGGGCATGGTTTTTCAATAGATTTCGGCTTCGCGTTAATGGGCTTTTTTGCGCTTTCCCTTGCTACTATTTCCTTTGCCAAAGGCTATCAGATATTATCCCGCGCCAGCAAAAAAGACGAGCTGGAGATTCTAAAAGAAGAAAATGGAAAGCTTATCAGGTCAAATTCAGATTCCCGCCAGGAAGTAGAGGACCAGAAGCGGCAGATTCAGAGGATAACTGAAATCTTCAGGGAAAAAGTTTCCCAGGAGGAAATTTTAAAAAAGAATGCCGCCGACCTGAAAAAAGAATGCGAAAAAATGCTGCATGAAAAAAAGAAGCTTTTGCTGGAAAATGAAGCCCTAATCCTGGAGGTAAACCAGAAAAGCTTTTTTGATATGCAGCTTGCAAAGGCTCAAGGAACAATGAAAGAGCAAGTTCCGGAAGCAAAAAAGGAAATTAATTCTGCCTCGCCCGGGAAAAAATTAAAGAAGCAGAAAAAAACCATAAAATCAAAGGCAAAAAAAAATAAGCCCGGAAAGAAAGGGGGGGGAAGGTGAAAAAGATACTGGTTGGATTAATTCTATTGATCGCGATGGGGGCGGCGGCCATGGGAATATTAACTTTTTATTTAATTGATAATTTTGAGGACGGGACATCTAATAAATGGTTTTTATTTGACAACGTAAAACTTTCAATTTTTAAAAATCCCAAATTAGAAAAAGAAAAAAAGGACCTGATCCTGGAGTCCTGCGGAGAAAATGCCTTAAAGGTTACTGGAACGACTGAATCCTGGTATGTGGGCGGCATCGGGACCAGCCTGAATGTGGAACCCTCCGAATTTTCCCGCTTGCAGATTGATGTCATGGGCAGCACCTATGAAGGAAAAGTTAAGATCGAGCTTTATGAAGACAGTGATAAGAGCGGTACAATCGAACAGGATCCCGAACAGGGCTGGAAGGTAATAAACGATGACATCTGGTCGGTTGAAATTCCCATTTTAAAGGGCGGCTATACCCGTTATTCAATACCTTTTTCAGCTTTTTCCGATGCCAATCCGGGCGTTGGATCCGACAAATGGGGCGAGGGTCCAATTTTGAGGATGCAGCTTATATTTGTCGCATCCGCCAAGCAAGGTACGATTGAGTGTGCGGTAGATAATATATTAATTACAAATTAAAAGGAGGAATTTGATGAAAAACCTAGTAATTGGAATTTTTCTTGTTTTATCATTGATTGCTTCGGCACAGGCGTTTTCGTATGAGGAAATGGAAGCTGATGGAATAAGTCTCAAGGCGGGGCCTACGGACGTCACTGAAGAACTTTCCCTGGCATGGGTAGAAGCGGCGCTTTATCCCAAAATGGTTAAAAAAGGCCAGGAAATATTTGTGGAAGTAAGATTGGCTTCTCCGGTCAGGGCGGTCAGGTTGGACATGGATACCGAGATCGGCATTCTTCCGCTTTGTTCAGAAGACAATAAAAACTGGAGCCGGGTTCTTAAAGTTTCGCCCGGTGCTCTTGCGGGATTGCATGTCGCGCGAATTACGATTGTCGGCAAGAACGAAAAAATGATCTATAGAAGCTTGGATTATGTGGTAGCCGAAGATGTGCTGGCCGAAAAAATCATTCCTCTCACAGTGCTCAATAACGCATTGCTGGTTGATAATGGCAGGATAGTAAGCCAGCTTTTGCCGGGGGTTCAAGTGACGGCTCTTTACAAGGCGCCTTTTTATCGGGTTAAACTTGAGGACGGCAGGGAAGGATGGATAGAAGCGTCGCGGGTAAAAGAGCCGGTAGACGAATTATATCTTCTGGGCTTCAGGGCCTATCAAAACAAAAATTATTCCGATGCTGAAAATCATTTTAAGCAAGTTTTGCGGTTTGATCCCAAGCATTCTCAGACCCATTTTTACCTGGCAAAAATCTACATGAAGCAGAATAAAATGGATCTGGCGGCCGGCGAGCTTAAAGAGACATTGGCGCTGGATCCTCAAAACTCAAAAGCTCTGGAAATGGCCGATGTGATTGCCAGGAAAAATCTGGAATTAAAAAATTACGCGAAAGTCTTTGATTTGAAGCCCCAACTGCTGATCGATAAACTTAATGAAAAGGTTAAGGAAAAAGTGGTAATTGAGGCAAAAGCGCAAAAAACCGTGAGGGAAATAAAGGTTTCACAGGCAGTGTTGGCTGATTCCATCAATTTGGTAAAAAACGCGAAAACTAACAAGGGTAATTTGGTCTCTTCCGCAGTTAATTCGGTGCTTTCCATGACAAGATCCCTGGGCACCAGGATCCACGAAGACGGGTGGAGGGTAGCCGCCGCTTCTGATGGAGTGATGGTGATTTATGCCTGCCGGCAGGAAAGATCGGGCAAGCTGGAAGATGAAAATTTTGAGTGGAGGATTAATCAGGATCAGCGCTCGGTTGTTCCCTTAAACGAGAATGCGCGGCTGTTGATGAACAGGTGGTAGATTAAGCCACCGTAGCTCAGCTGGTAGAGCAGCTGTTTCGTAAACAGCAGGTCGCCAGTTCGATCCTGGCCGGTGGCTTTTCGAACCAGGCCGATGTAGCTCAATGGCAGAGCAACGGTTTTGTAAACCGTAGGCTGTCGGTTCAAGTCCGACCGTCGGCTTAGTTTCCCAAGGGTTCTGCGCCGGAGGCGCATCCGCCTCTGGCGGAGACTCCCTCCGCCGGCTTATAACTTATGAAATCAATAAATATACTTTTAGGTGATGAGAGATTTTTAATCAGAAAAGAGATAGAGCGTATAAAGCATAATAATCCACAGGCTGAAGTGGAAACGCTGGACGATATATCCCCCTCAGAGCTTGCGGAAAAAATATCCCTCCCTTCGCTTTTTTCTCCCCGGAAGATTTTTATATTACATGATTTTGATTTTTCAGGATGCGATGGCTCGATTTTCTCAAGTATGCCGCCGGGGGTGGAATTGGTTTTTGTTTGCCCCCAGCATTTGGACCGGCGGACAAAAGAATTTAAATCAATGGAGAAAAACGCGGAAATCATAGAATGCAGGAAAGTTCCGGAGTGGGAAGAAGAAAAGCTTGTAGCCTGGATAATTTCTCAGGCGAATGGATTGGGCAAGAAGATCAGCCGGACCTGCGCGGAACTTTTGATCGAATTTGTCGGGTTTGATCTGGGCGTGCTTTCATCCGAGATTGAGAAACTTTCAGTTTATCTTAAGGATCGGGAAGAAATAAAAAAGGAAGACATAGAAGAAATAGTGCCCAGAACCGGATATGATGCTTTCACGCTTTCTTCCGCGCTGGGCGAGAAAAACAGAAAGAAATCATATGAAGCTCTTCAGAAACTTTTTACGGACAGGGAAGATCCCATAGCGCTTTTTGGATTGATTTCTTCACAATTCAGGAATTTATATAAAGCCAAATTGCTTAAAAAACAAAATTTGAATAATTTTCAGGCGGCAAAAATTTTAAAAGCCAACCCTTATTACATAGGAAAACTTATGGCATATTCTGACAATTTCAAAGAAGATGAATTGGAGCGGAGCCTTGATTTATTATGCCAAACAGACCTTAGGTTAAAGAGCGGATTTGATCCTATGGTCGAATTTTCTCTTTTGCTTCTGGAGCTTAAAGGTGAAAAAGGATAGAACTTACCTTCTGCTCATCCTTTTTCTTGTCCTGTCGCTTATAATCCTGATACGTTTGATCATCCTGCAAATTTTTGAGCATGAAAAACTTAAAGGAATGGCCGAGAGGCAGAGAACGCGCATTATAACGCTGGCCGCTGATCGCGGAGAAATATTGGATCGCAATGGCCGGATTTTGGCCATCTCGCTTGACACTTATTCCATTTATGTCAATCCCAGGGAATTTAAAGATGTGAGCGCTCTTTCAAATATTTTAGGGGAAAAAATCGGGCCGTTTGATGGGAAAAAACTTTTTGCCTGGGTTGTAAGAAAGATAGAAAAAGGGCTGGCGCAGAAAGTTGAAGACAGCAAAATACCCGGCGTTTATATGTTGCCTGAAAAAAAACGGGTTTATCCCAAAGGCCGCCTGGCTTCCCAGGTGATTGGTTTCTGCGGCATGGATAACGAGGGCTTGTCAGGACTGGAACTTTCCTGTGATAAGTATTTAAAAGGCGTGGAGGGGCGGATTGTAACCGAGAGCGACCCGATGGGCTATGAACTTTTATCAGTCAACGAAAAAGATATAGCTGACGCATCACCGGGCATGAATCTTACTTTAACCATAGATGAGAGTATTCAATACCTTGCAGAGAGCAAACTCGAGGCAGTATTGAAAAAGTTTCAGGCGATCTCGGGCAATATAATCGTGATGGATGTGAAAAGCGGAGATATCTTAGCCCTTGCAGGCAAGCCCGATTTTGATCCCAATGAATATGCCAAGTTTGACCCTAAAAGATGGAGGACATCCGCAGTTGATGTTTATGAGCCGGGCTCCACTTTTAAAGTGATTACCACCGCGGCCGGGCTGGATGAAGGGATTATAAATCTTGATACCAAGCTTAAAGCATTGGATTCAATAACTGTGGGCGGCAAGGTAATTAAAAATTCTCACCAGATAAATTGGAATGGAAGTACCATTTCAATTTCGCGGATGCTTGAGCAGTCTGTCAATACCGGAGCAGTACAGATCGGCCTTAAACTGGGACCGGAAAGATTTTATAAAAAGATCAAGGATTTCGGTTTTGGCGATCGACTTTCTATTAACCTGCCGGGTGAATCATCCGGCATACTCAAGCATTTCAGCAACTGGTATAAGCCGGATATCGGAATGATGACTTTTGGCCAGAGCATCGCGGTTACCCCGATACAGCTTCTTTCTGCGATTGGCAGCATTGCCAATGGCGGAAAAAGGATAAGACCGGTTCTGGTTCGTAAAATAGAGAGTATCGACGGTTCTTTTGTCAAGACTTTTCAGGGCGAGGAGCTCAATCGCACAGTTTCTAATAGTACCGCGATAGAAGTGACAAAGCTTCTGGAAAATGTGGTCCTCTTCGGCTCAGGTAAACGGGCGAAAATGAATGATTACAGGGTCGGGGGCAAGACCGGAACCGCGCAAAAAGCCGCGGGAGGAATTTATCTTAAAGGCCGGTACATAGCATCCTTTATCGGATTTGCGCCTTTGACTGATCCTCAGCTTATTGTACTTGTTATTATTAATGAACCAAAGGGCTCGATCTGGGGGGAATCGGTGGCCGGTCCGGTTTTCAAAGAAGTGGTCGAAGGAGCGTTGAGATATTTAAACGTTCCTCCGGATATGGTAAAATCGAAATGATGACAGCGAAATCTGATAAAATAGTCGTGTCGGGCATCCAGCCTTCAGGAAAGCTTCATCTGGGCAACCTGATCGGGGCACTTGAAAACTGGGTTCGGCTCCAGGATAAATACCAGTGCTATTTTTTTATCGCCGATCTCCACGCCTTGACCACGAGCTACGATAATATAAAAAAACTTCGGGAAGACATAATTGACGTCGCGATCGATCTTTTAGCAGTCGGGCTTGATCCTCTAAAATGCACAATTTTTAAACAATCTGATGTCCCGGAACACTCCGAACTCCATATTTTATTTTCAATGATCACGCCGCTGCCCTGGCTGGAAAGAGTGCCCACTTACAAAAGCAAAATTGAAGAATTAAAAGAAAAAGACCTGGGGACTTACGGTTTTTTAGGATACCCGCTTTTACAGGCGGCAGATATTTTGATTTATAAAGCGGACATGGTGCCGGTGGGAGAGGATCAACTGCCGCACATAGAACTCGCAAGAGAGATTGCCAGGCGTTTCAATTTCTTCTACGGCGAGGTATTTCCCCTGCCCAAAGACCTTTTGACCGATGTTCCCACTTTGCCCGGCATCGACGGCCGGAAAATGAGCAAGAGCTACGGGAATACAATCGCGCTTTCTGATTCCCCCGAGACGGTCGTAAAAAAAGTAAACCAGATGATAACCGATCCGGCCCGCGTGAAAAGGGAAGACAAGGGGCATCCAGATATTTGCACGGTTTTTTCTTATCACAAAGTGTTCAATAAGCCGGAGGTGTTAAAAATAGCGGAGGAATGCAAATCCGCCGCCAGAGGATGCGTTGAATGCAAAAAGGAATTTTTGAACCATCTTCTTGCTTATCTCGAGCCGATCCAAAAAAAGCGGGCAGAGATCATGAATCATCCCAAAAAAATTGAACAGGCATTAAAAGAAGGCATGGAAGCCGCGAAAAAAGTAAGCAGTGCGACCTTGAATGAAGCAAAAAAGGCGATGGGGCTTTTATGATTGAGGCGTTTGCCGTCACTCTGCCAAAATATGAGGGTCCGTTCGACCTTTTGCTTGACGCGATCAGGGAAGACAAGATCGATATATTCGAGATATCGCTTTCACAGATCATATCCGCTTATTTTGAATATTTGAATAAACTCAAGGAACTAGACCTTAACCTTAGCTCTGAATTTCTCCTGACCGCCGCCTATCTGCTTGAAATGAAAAGCAAAAGACTGCTTCCCCAGCCCGAAGAGGTTGCTAAATTGCGGGAAGAAGAGGAAATCGAATCCGACCTGGCCGAACATATAAGGGAATACCAGCGCTTCAAGCAGGCGGCGGAACATTTAAGGAGCAAAAAAGAATCTTTTTCGCGCATATATTCCCGCTTCCACAGCGAAGAGCAGACTCCCGAAGAAAAGAACTTTTTCCTGACTGATGTAAACTTAAATGATCTTGTCCTGGCCTTTAAGCGAGTTTATAATTCTATAAGTGAAGAAGAAAAAATTACAGAAATAAAAAATGACGAGATCACTCTGCCGCAAAGAATCGAAGAGGTTATAGAAATATTAAAGAAATCGACGGAAGGGGTCGAGTTTGAGAGGTTGTTTGTGCGGCGCACCCGACTGGAAGTGGTCGTTACTTTTTTAGCCATATTAGAGCTTTGCCGGCGCGCCAGGATAAAAATTTTTCAGGAGGAGGGATTTAGTGGAATCTACCTTAGACTTATCTAGGCTTAAAAGTATATTAGAATCGCTTCTTTTTGTGACCAAGAAGCCCCTTACTATGGATGAGCTTCAAAAATTAACAGAGGCCCCCGCAGTTAATATTGAAGAAGCTTTAGCAGAACTGACCAGAATATATGAAGATGACGAAGCGGGTATCAGGATTATAAAGCTCGCGCACGGTTATATTTTAGGGACATCTTCTTCAAACGCCGACTATGTGGACAAGCTTGTTAATTCAAAAATTGAAACGACTCTGACTCCGCAGTCAATCGAGGCGCTGGCGATAATCGCTTATAAACAGCCGGTAACGAAAGCAGAGCTGGAAATGATCCGCGGGGTTTATTGTGACGGCGTATTGGAAACCTTATTGGCCAAGAAACTGATTGAAGAAAAAGGGCGCAGCCGCGCTCTCGGCCGGCCGATCCTCTACGGCACAACGATTGAATTCTTACGCCATTTCGGATTAAAAGACCTGTCGGAACTTCCGTCCCTTCCCCAAAATATAGAAGAATTCAAGATGGCGCTCAATGAGGCTCAATGAGCGCAACCGAAGCTCAACTGTGTGAAATCTTTTCCTCTTTTCAGGGGGAGGGGCCTTATATCGGGGAAAAACAAATATTCATCAGATTCGCGGGCTGCAACCTGTCATGCCAGTTCTGCGATTCCCCGCAGGCGCTGGTAATGTCGCCTACTTATAAGGTAATTTCAGAATCGGTTTTAACAGAGACCAATCCGGCAACCTCCGAAAAATTACTCGGACATATGTCATCGTTTCTCAAGACAAAAAATTTATACCATTCCATATCTTTAACCGGCGGCGAGCCGCTTCTACAAGTGGATTTTTTAAAACGCTTTATCCCGGGGCTTAAGGCAGCAGGCGAGAATACGTATTCTCGCCTGCTGCCCATCTATCTTGAGACGAACGGGGTACTGCCGAAACACTTAGAAGAGATAATTGATCTTGTTGACATTGTTTCCCTGGACTTTAAGCTGCCGTCATCGACGGGGCTTTCGCCTTACTGGATAGAGCATAAGCTTTGCCTTGAAGTTGCTTATACCAAAGAAGTGTTCGTAAAAATGGTGGTTACCAAGGAAACAAAAGCGGTGGAGATCGATCAGGCGGCTTCCATAATTTCGGCTATTGATCCTGAAATCCAGACCATCATTCAGCCGGTGACGCCGGCCGGACCGATCAAACATAGGCCGAATCTCCAGGAAATAAACGGCTTTTTTGCGGTGGCGAAGAGAAAGTTAAAAAGAGTGAGGGTAATCCCTCAAATGCATAAACTATTGGGATTGCCTTAAATATTTATCGGCTTGACGAAATAAATATTATTTGCAATAATCACACAGGGAGGTGACTTATGGCGGAAGCGGTAAAAGGTTATTGCGTAAAGTGCAAGAAGAAAAGAGAAATGAAAAACCCTAAATCGGTGGTATTAAAGAACAAGAGGAAGGCCACCAAGGGCGAGTGCCCGGAATGCGGCACCAAGATGTTCAGGATCGGCGGATAATCGATTGCGTGGAGGCGAGAATACGTATTCTCGCCTCCACACCAATTTTTTGATATAATTCATTCATGCCTCACAATTTTATACACCTTCATACCCATTCAGAATTCAGTCTGCTCGACGGCATGAGCCGAATCGAGGATATTGTAAAAAGGACAAAAGAGCTGGGCATGAAATCGGTCGCTCTTACTGACCACGGCAACATGTACGCAACGGTTAAGTTTTATCAGGCGGCAAAGGAACACGGAATAAAGCCAATTCTGGGCTGTGAAGTGTATATGGCCCCGCGCACCCGGTTTGACAAAGAAACAAAAGAAGACAGATCCCCTTACCATCTAACCCTCCTGGCAAAAGATTTCGACGGATACCGCAATCTGATTAAACTGGTGTCCTTGGCTTCAATTGAGGGTTTTTACCAGAAGCCGAGAATAGATAAGGAAATTCTTGAAAAATACAGCCGGGGATTGGTTGTCCTTTCAGGCTGTATTGTCGGCGAAATTCCACAGCTTATACTTTCAAAAAAAACAAAAGATGCAAAAAAACTGGCTGGCTGGTATAGGGAGGTTTTCGGGGATGATTTTTATTTAGAAATTATGGATACCGGGCTTGCGGAGCAAAAAGAGGCCAATTCATGCATTATCGAAATTGGCAGGGAACTGGGCATCAAACTGGTTGCGACAAATGATTCGCACTATATAAACAAAGAAGACGCCTTTGCTCAGGACATTCTGCTTTGCATAGGCACCGGCTCATTTCTTGATAATGAAAAAAGACTTCATTTTACGGGCAGTGAATATTATTTTAAATCGTCAGCGGAAATGAAAAAAATATTTTCGCACATTGAGGAAGCAGTTTTAAATACCCTGGAAGTGGCCGAGAAATGTAATGCTGAACTTGAAATCGGCAAACTCCACCTCCCGGATTTTCAGGTTCCATCCGGGGAGACGCCCGAATCTTGCCTTGAAAAAATGGTTTGGGAGGGGGTTGGAGGGAAATACGGCGTTCTCTCCGAAGGAAAAGTATTGATCGCTCCGGAAATAAATGATCGCGTTAAATATGAGCTTTATACTATTGAAAAAATGGGTTACTCCCCTTATTTTTTGATCGTTCAGGACTTTATAAATTATGCTAAAAACCGCGGTATCCAGGTGGGGCCGGGGAGGGGATCCGCCGCGGGCAGTATCGTTTCATACGCGCTTGGGATAACCAACGTTGATCCTTTAAAATACGGACTTATCTTTGAAAGATTCTTGAATCTTGAAAGGATCACCATGCCTGATATCGATATTGATTTTTGCTTCGAGAGGAGGCAGGAAGTAATCGACTATGTCACGCAAAAATACGGGAAGGACCATGTGGCGCAGATTGTCACCTTTGGGACGATGGCAGCCCGCGGGTCGATCAGGGATGTAGGGCGGGTTCAAAAGATGCCATTAGTTGAGGTTGACAAAATCGCGAAAATGATCCCTGCCGGTCCCGACATAACGATTGAAAAAGGGCTGGAGATGAATAAGGAACTGCGGAAATTATATGACTCGGATGAATCGGTTAAAACATTGATCGACAACGCCAGGAAGATCGAGGGGCTGTCACGCCATGCCTCGGTGCATGCGGCCGGAGTGGTTATTTCTAATCTTCCTTTAACAGAATACGTGCCTTTGCAGAAGCTTGATGAAAATGTGATCGTCACCCAGTATCAGATGACGGATCTTGAAAAGATCGGACTGCTGAAGATGGATTTCCTGGGACTAAGGAATTTAACCATGATCGCCCGGGCGGTTAGCGAGGTCGGGCTTGACATCAATTCCATTCCTTTTGACGACCAAAAAACTTTTTCGCTTTTCCGTTCCGGGGAGACAATGGGTATTTTTCAGCTTGAATCGCGCGGCATGCGCGGGCTGATCAAGGACTTGCAGCCGGATAATTTTGATGAAATCGTGGCGCTTTTAGCCCTTTATCGGCCCGGTCCGCTTGAGTCGGGCATGGTTGAAGATTATGTTAAGAGAAAACATAAAAAAGTAGAAGTCCGTTATGATCTGCCCGAGCTTAAACCGATATTGCATGAAACCTACGGCGTAATCCTTTACCAGGAACAGGTGATGGAAATAGCCAGCAAGATCGCCGGCTTCACCATGGGGCAGGCAGATGTCCTGCGTTCTGCCATGGGTAAGAAAAAAGCGAAAGAGATGGCGGAGCAGAAGGAGCGTTTTGTAGAGGGCGCGGTAAAGAAAGGTTTTTCAAAGCACAAAGCGGCGGAGCTTTTTAACCTCTGCGCCAAGTTTGCGGGATATGGTTTTAATAAATCGCATTCGACCTCATACGCCGTGATCTCTTATCAGACAGCGTATCTTAAAGCCAATTATCCAAAAAAGTTCATGGCGGCGCTTATGACCTCGGTCATGGGAAACACGGATAAATTAACCGATTATATCGCGGAATCACAGAGAATGGGAATACCGGTCCTGCCGCCGGATATAAACCAGAGTTCCCGTACTTTTACGGTAGTAGAGGAGGGTATCCGCTTTGGTTTGACGGCTATTAAGAATGTTGGGGTGGGGGCGATTGATTCAATGCTTGAAACCAGAAAAAATGACGGGCTATTTTCTTCACTGCTTGATTTTTTAAGACGAGTTGACCTGCGCGCCTGCAATAAGAAAGTAATTGAAAGTTTGATCAAGGCGGGAGCTTTCGATTCTTTGGGCAAAAGCAGGGCTTATCTTCTTATGATTTATGAAAAGAACATAGATAGGGCAGGTCAGGAGCAAAAGGAAAAAGCAAACGGCCAGGTCGTGCTTTTTGATTTTCAAACCCATGTTGAGCCGCAGGAGGTTGCAGAAGAAAATATTGAGCCGGTTGCCGAATTTACTCCAAAGGAACTGCTCAAGATGGAAAAGGAGATTCTGGGGCTTTATATTTCAAGCCATCCCTTAGAACAGCTTAAAGATTCGCTTGAAGGCCAGGTAAAGCATAAGATTGCCGAGGTTTTGGAAAAATATGAAGGCGACAATGTGGTGATCGGCGGGTTGATAAGCGGTTCGCGCAAAATAGCTACAAAAAAAGGCGACATGATGCTTATTGCCAATCTCGAGGACCTTTCGGCTTCGATACCAATTATTGTTTTTCCGAAATCATACGAGAAATTTCAAACTGCGCTTTTTGATGATGCGGTTGTAATTATCCGCGGGCGGATGAACCGTGATGCTCGCACGGATGAACTTAATGTAGTTGTTGAGAATGTTGAGCCATTAGCCGAGCTTGAAAAGGTCCGTTCACTCCATATTGAAGTGGTTGATGTAAAGGATAAGCAGGTATTAGAGAGGCTAAAAGAGATTTTACTGTTTTACAAAGGGGACGATCCTGTGGTAATTTATTATGACGGTAAGAAGATCACTGCCAGCTCGAAGTATCATGTGGACATAAATCCAGATATTGTGGCGCAGATAGAAGAGCTTTTAGGCACCGGATCGGCGAGGGTTGAGTTTAATCATGCCTCACCCACCCCGACTTCGTCGGGGTCCCCCCTCTCCATCAAAGATGGAGAGGGCAGAAGAAGGAATAGTTAAGCATTAATTATTTACCTTCTCCACGAAGTGGAGAAGGGGGACCACGAGCAAAGCGAGTGGTGGATGAGGAAGAAGGAGGCAGAAAATGGAGTTGAAGTTTGATGAAAAAGGTTTAATTCCCGTGATCGCGCAGGATTATAAGACGGGAGAGGTTTTAATGATGGCTTACATGAACAAGGAATCGCTTCAGAAAACACTCGAGATGAAAGAAATGGTTTACTGGAGCCGCTCCCGCAAAGTTTTATGGCACAAGGGAGACACATCCGGCCATATCCAGAAGGTTGTGGAACTCTATTATGACTGCGACGCGGATGCCGTTTTAGCTAAGATCGAACAGGTGGGCGGCATCGCCTGCCATACGGGGAACAGGAGCTGTTTTTTTAATAAAATAATTTAATGGACAAAATAATCATAAAGGGCGCGCGAGAGCACAACCTAAAAAATATTAACATTGAACTGCCCCGCGATAAGTTTATCGTATTCACCGGTGTTTCCGGTTCAGGCAAGTCATCGCTTGCTTTTGATACGATTTATGCGGAAGGGCAGAGGAGGTATGTGGAATCACTATCCGCCTACGCCAGGCAGTTTTTAGAGCAGATGCAGAAGCCGGATGTGGATTTAATTGAAGGACTTTCTCCCGCCATATCCATAGATCAGAAAGCGCCGTCCCGCAATCCTCGTTCAACGGTTGGCACGGTCACAGAAATCTATGATTATCTCCGACTTTTATACGCTAACATTGGAGTTCCTCACTGTCCCAAGTGCCGCAAGCCGATCGTTAGACAAACACCCGAGCAGATAGTTGACCAAATCTTATTTATTCCTGAAGGAGAAAAAATAGAAATTCTCGCTCCGGTCATAAGGGGACGAAAGGGCGAATACCGGGACCTTTTCCAGAATATACAAAAGGACGGCTTTGTGAGGGTTCGCGTTGACGGCAAAATGTATGAGCTTCCCGATGTCCCGGAATTAAATAAAAAAATTAAGCACAATATCGATATTGTTGTTGACCGTTTAACCATCAAAAAAGAAGCCCGCCATAGATTAACCGAGTCCGCTGAAACGGCTTTAAGATTTGGCAACGGTCTCTTGATCATCGGACGCGGAGAGGGCAGAAAAAGAAAAGAAGATCTTTTTTCTGAAAAATTCACCTGTCCTTCCTGCAATATCAGTTTAGATGAAATCACTCCCCGGATCTTTTCTTTTAATACCCCGTACGGCGCCTGTCCGGACTGCGAAGGATTGGGGAATAAGCTTGAATTTGACCCTGATCTTATAATCCCGGATAAAAATTTAACCTTGGCAGAAGGCGCGATCGCCCCCTGGGGAGAAACCGCTTCATATTATTTAACCAAGCTTGAAGCGTTAGGTGACGCGTATGGATTTGACATGAATACTCCGGTAAAGAAACTAAATAAAGAGCAGATAAATGTCATCCTATATGGTTCTCCAAAACCCTTGAAATTTAAATATACCATGCAAAAAGGCGACTGGGAGTACGAGGGGGAATTTGAAGGCGTGATCGGTAACCTTCGGCGCAGGTATCATGAAACAAAATCTGAAAATGTCCGCTATTTCCTGTACCGCTATATGAGCTCCATTCCATGCAAAACATGCAATGGCGCCCGCCTTCGCCCCGAAAGTCTGGCCGTAACAATTGAAGATAAATCAATTTCAGATATTACAAAGTTTTCAGTTAAACAGATTTTAGAATTTATTGAAAACCTGAAACTTACCGAAAAACAGCAGTTTATAGCGAAGCAGGTTTTAAAAGAGATCAAAGCGCGGCTTAATTTTTTATTGAATGTCGGGCTGGATTACATAACACTCAATAGGGAATCAAGCTCATTATCAGGCGGTGAGGCGCAGAGGACACGGCTTGCGACCCAGGTTGGTTCCGGACTGGTTGGTGTATTGTATATTTTGGATGAACCGTCAATTGGTTTGCACCAGCGGGATAACCGACGATTAATCCAAACCTTAAAAGAACTGCGTGACCTTGGAAATACGATCATTGTCGTTGAACATGACGAAGAAACTATGCGCTCGGCGGATGATCTGGTTGATATCGGACCGGGAGCGGGTCTTCATGGTGGCGAAATCGTAGCCCATGGCACAATAGACGACATTCTTTCCTCATCTAAATCATTAACCGGGAAATATCTAAGCGGAAAGGAGAATATCCAGGTCCCGGATATCCGGTGCAAAGGGAATGGCAATTATTTAAAGATCAAAGGCGCGAAGCATAATAATTTAAAAAATATTGATGTTTCTTTTCCTTTGGGTGTTTTTACCTGCGTAACCGGCGTTTCAGGTTCCGGCAAGAGTTCGCTTGTGATCGATATTTTATATAAAGCATTGGCAAAGAAGTTTTACCGCTCCATTGAAAAAGAAGGCAAGTATGAGGAGATAAAAGGGCTTGAACATATAGATAAGGTGATCGATATTGACCAGAGCCCGATCGGCAGGACGCCCCGCAGCAATCCCGCCACATACACCGGAGTTTTTGATCATATACGATATCTGTTCTCGCTTACTCAAGAAGCCAGAATGCGTGGATATCAGCCGGGGAGATTTTCTTTTAACGTTAAGGGCGGACGCTGCGAAGCCTGCCACGGCGAAGGATTGGTTAAAATCGAGATGCACTTTCTTCCCGATGTCTATGTTCCCTGCGACGTCTGCAAAGGGAAAAGATATAACCGCGAAACGCTTGAGGTCCATTATAAAGGAAAAAATATTAACGATGTCCTTGATTCAACCGTTGAAGAAGCGATAGATCTTTTTTTAAATATTCCCCAGATCAACCGGAAACTGCAAACTTTAAAGGATGTCGGCCTGAACTATATTAAATTAGGCCAGTTCGCAACAACCCTTTCCGGCGGCGAAGCGCAGAGGGTCAAACTAGCCACGGAGCTTTCCTCGCGCTCAACCGGGAAAACATTATATCTTCTTGACGAGCCGACCACGGGACTGCATTTTGACGATATCAAAAAACTTCTTTTTGTTTTAAACCGCCTGGTTGAGGGAGGCAATACGGTAATTGTTATCGAACATAATCTTGACGTTATTAAGATAGCGGATTATATTATTGACCTGGGGCCGGAGGGTGGGGATGAGGGGGGATATGTTATTGCTCAAGGCACGCCCGAAGAAATAATAAAGGTCCATAAAAGTTATACCGGGAAATATTTAAGAAAGGTTTTATAAAATGGCAGAATTTTTGATACTTATTATAATAATACTATTAAGCATCTCGATCCACGAGTTCTCCCATGCCAAGGCGGCGGATATTCTCGGCGATCCAACGCCGCGCCTGTCGGGAAGGTTAACCCTTAATCCCATCGCCCATATCGACCCGATCGGTCTTTTAATGCTTATCCTTGTCCGCATTGGCTGGGCCAAGCCTGTGCCGATTAATCCCTATAATTTCAAAAACCCAAACCAGGGCATGATGCTGACAGGCCTGGCCGGGCCGGCAAGCAATTTGTTTTTAGCGTGGGTATTGGCGGTTTTATTAAAAACTATTCCCATCCAAAGCGTCCTCTGGGCTTCAACTCTGCAGAACGCTATTTTTATCAATCTGGCACTTATGATATTTAATCTGTTGCCCGTGCCGCCGCTTGATGGTTCTCGAATTTATACTCAATACTTGCCTATGGAATGGCAGTATAATCTCGAAAGGTATGGCTTTTTTATCTTGATCGGTATTTTAATCTTTCCGCCTACGCAGGAAATTTTGTTTTTCCTGATTACTTTTGTTTACCGGCTGCTAATGCTTTAAGGCCTTCGATGATTTTAAGTGGTGTATAAACATCGACAAAATTTGCCGTGCCGATTTGTACGGCGGATGCTCCGGCCAATAAAAATTCATAAGCATCCTCCGCTGTCATGATTCCGCCTATCCCGATGAGAGGTACTTTTACCACTTGAGCAACCTGCCAGACCATCCTGATCGCGATCGGCTTTATCGCCGGACCCGAAAGCCCGCCGGTTACCGTTGCCAATTTCGGTTTTTTGGTTTTGATATCGATCGCCATTCCCAACACTGTATTTATCAGAGATAGGGCGTCAGCGCCGGCAGACACGGCCGCTTTCGCGATAACCGTAATGTCAGTCACATTAGGCGATAATTTTGCGATCAGAGGAAGTTTGGTCGCCGCCCGGACTTCTTCTATCAATTCTTTAATAGCCTTGGGATCGATCCCAAAAGTCATGCCGCCTTTTTTAACATTGGGGCAGGAGATATTAAGTTCGATTCCTCTGACTTTTGGTTCCCTGGATAGCGCTCTTGAAATTTCAACATATTCATCAATTGTTTCACCAGCCACATTTACAATTACTGGCACATCGAACTTTGAAAGGAAGGGAAGCTGTTTTTCAATAAAAATTTTAAGTCCATCGTTCTGCAGTCCGATGCTGTTTAGCATTCCGGCCGGGGTCTCGCAAATGCGGGGCGGGGGATTGCCGGGGTGGGGATTTAAGGTGATGCTTTTGGTGACGATCGCTCCCAATTTATTAAGATCGATCAGCTCGGAATATTCTTCCCCATAGCCAAATGTTCCCGAGGCGACCATGACGGGATTTTTCATTTTGATTCCGGCGATGTCTACCATTTGATCTCCTCCGCATTGAATATCGGCCCGTCCTTGCAGACCATTTTGTATCCATTCACAGTTTCAACCGGACAGCCCTTGCAGGCGCCAATCCCGCAAGCCATGTAGGCTTCCATTGATATCTGGCAGCCGATCTTATTTTGTTTCGCAATTGAAGCGACTTCCTTGAGCATGCCTTTGGGACCGCAGGAATAAATAGTTGTAAGTTGTCCGCCAGAGGCGGATCCGCCTTCGGCGGATAAGTTGTTAGTTGTTAGTCGTGAGTGGAGAAGATCGGTTATCAATCCCTTTTCTCCGTAAGAGCCGTCTTCGGTTGCTACTGTAACTTCCGCGCCGAGGAGTTTTAGGCCGTCTTCACATAATACCAGCTCTTTTGTTTTTGCTCCTATAAAAACATGGACCTTTTTCTTATTCTTTAGGGCTTCATGGGCAAAAAATCCAAGCGGGGCGATTCCCATTCCGCCGGCGACCAGAATTAAAATATCTTTTTCTATCTTAAAACCTGAACCCAGCGGGCCCAGAACACTTATTTCTTCGCCAACTTTACGCGCTGATAGAATTTTTGTCCCGGGGCCGACGACTTCATAGAGCAATTTAAAAGTTTTATTTTTTGCATCGACATCATGAATTGAAAGCGGACGCCTGAGCAGCGGTATAATGCCATCTGAAACTTTTACATTCACAAATTGCCCGGGTTTAGCGCTTTTTGAAATATGATCCGATGAAAGAGTTAGAAGAAAATATTTAGGCGCCAGTTTTTCATGCTCAAGAATGCGGACATTCTCCTGGATCATTTGATTAATTTTAGCATGAAGCCTTAACTTGCGCAAATGACGGATATTTGATAAAATCAAAACGTGACAGATAAGAGAGTATCAAGAATAGGCATTCCGGTGGGCCGTATGGGCGCGGCGATCCCGGCGGGCATCCCTCCAATTTTACGCCGCTTCTGGGATTTTACCCGAAATATGGCCGGTAAATTCAGCAAACAGCTTCCCGATCCCGAAAAATACGAAGAGAAATTTGTAAATGTAGTTGAAAAAGATGCTAAGCACTGGGGATAATAAATGGTTTCCAGAATAGAAATTGAAGACAGAATAGTAAGGGTTATACGCGGAGAGTTCTTAAAGCATGCCGAAGGAGTGCTTGAAAAGTATAAAAATCAGATAACCAGCACTGTTAACTGGTATATCTCAACTCTTCCCCGGCATATCAAAAGTTCCGAAGCCGATGACCTGGCATCAGAGGCTAAGATCGCCTTTGTTGACGCGTTAAAGACCTGGGATCCCAGGCGCGGTGAGCTCTGGACTTATGTGAGTCTGCGCTTAAAGGGCTCTATGCAGGATTACCTGCGGCGAAAGAAAATGGACCAGATATCGGGCATGTATGAGTGGATCAATTCCGCGGCTTATGTTTACATGGCTTTCAACCGCGAGGCGATTGTCTCCGATCAAGTAGATGATCTCCTGCATGTTGATTCCGCGCTTAAGGTTTTAACTGAGAAGGAAAAGATTGTCGTTGAGAAATATTATAAAAATGACAAGACCTTCAAGGAAATAGGCGGGGAAATAGGCCTTTCAGAATCACAGGTTTCTCGCATCTGCAAAGAGGCAACCCGCAAGATGCGGAAGGAAATCAAGTCGACTTGATGCGGGAGTAGCTCAGTTGGTAGAGTCCCGATGTCGATCTTCGATCGAATCGGGATCCGGGGGTTGGTTGTTGCGCGGGTGTAGTTCAGTTGGTAGAATGTCTGCTTCCCAAGCAGAAGGTCGTGGGTTCAAATCCCATCACCCGCTTAATAACTTGGATCCCGACTTTCGACGAAGTCGAAATGTCGGGACTTCTGCTTCCCAAGCAGAAGGTCGCGGGTTCGAGCCCCGTCTCCCGCTCATATATATATCGGCGCGGTACCCAAGCGGCTAAGGGGACTGTCTGCAAAACAGTTACGCGGCGGTTCGAATCCGCCCCGCGCCTCAATTTAAAGTGCGCGCTTAGCTCAGCTGGTTAGAGTACTTGCTTGACAGGCAAGGGGTCACTGGTTCGATCCCAGTAGCGCGCACCATTATCTCTCCAGCGATATCATGCCGATCGACTGCACTTTTACCTGCGGCACGATCTCGTTGTAAGAGAGCACGGCGACATCGGGGAAGCTTCTTTCGATGAAGCGCTTGAAGTGGGGGCGGAGGCGGGGGGAGC
>Ga0315291_10003873_pt1 | contig 19193 bp, 5 predicted proteins | sample YL17G12_20_MG_FD_203070 | JGI IMG/M metagenome (GOLD analysis project Ga0315291, IMG submission 203070) | Sediment microbial communities from Yellowstone Lake, YNP, Wyoming, USA - YL17G12_20 | ecosystem: Environmental > Aquatic > Freshwater > Lake > Sediment | place: USA: Wyoming | collected...
CAAGTTGGCCGGCGCCGCCATCCTCCCGATCACCGCCACCACCCTGACCGGCGATTTTGAAACTTGGTCAGCCACCCTGGAGTTCTTTGGCGGCGGCGGCCAGGTCTTGGATTACACGATCAAAGTGGCCACCATGGACGACCAGGGTAATCATGATGCCGAGGCGGCAAGCATCCTCGTCACCATAGACCTCAGCGGCCCGGATACCTTTGGCCCCGAGCTTACCCCTCTCCTGCCTGTGGAGGGCCAAGCCATCGGCACGGCCGTCATCCCGGTAATGGGCAGGGCTAAAGATGTGAATTTCGTCACCTCGGTGAAAGTCCACACCGCCGCGGGCGGGACCATTGACGCCGACGACTGGGGCATGGTGATGCCATTTTCATTATGGAAAGCTTTTATCAACCTGGCTGCGGGAGCTAATGTCATCACCATCACCGCGGAGGATGACCAGTTTCCTCCCAATACCACCGTCGCAGTGCTGAACGTCACCCAAGGGCCAACCGCCCACATGGTGCCCATCACCACCCCCACGCCGTTTGAGATGGGCTACAACGCCGGCTCCGATCCTGAACAACCCGTGCATCAAGTCAGTCTCGATGACTATTACCTCGATCAATACGAGGTAACCCTCGCGGATTATGCGCTCTGTTACCAAAGCCCGGCTCCCTATGACCCCTGGGTGCCGTATTGTCCTTTTATTTATAATGAAGATATTGATTTAGAAGCGTTTGTCTTCGAGGGCATCCTGATTCCCCAGCCGGGAAGAGAAAACTATCCGGCCCGAGGGGTGTCAAGATTCTCGGATATTGACGCCGATGGGTTAGATATTAACGGAATCCCTTTCATTTATCCTCCTTTAGGCAAAGAATTTGACGGAGCCGAAATGTTCTGCCAGTTCAATGCCGGCAAGCGGCTGCCGACCGAGGCGGAATGGGAGCGGGCCGCCCGGGCAGGTACCGGCTCCAATAATGAGCCCGATGGCCGGCTTTATCCTTCCGGCAATACCATTGACTGCGCCGACGCGAATATCCGGGGCTGTGTCGTCCATCCCCTGCCGGTGGGGAGCTACCTGTCCAATCCGCTCGGGATTTACGACCTGGCTGGAAACGTGATGGAGTGGGTGGAAGATTTTTACCAGGAAGATTATTATTCCGTACTCAAACCTTTCGAACCGGTGCAGAATCCACCCTATGATCCTCGGCCCACAGTGCCGGCCCCTGTTGCCAGTTGCGTGTATAGTTCCTCGGCGCGGATGAGCCCCTTGGATACTCCTTTTGCGAACCGCTGTTATGTCACTCGTGGAGGGGCCTATACCAGCAGCCCGGAGATCTCCCGCAGCACCTTTCGCAATTATTACGACGACCCGGCGAGTTGGGAAGGATGGGATTCCGATTTCGTGATCGGCTTCCGCTGCGCCGCGGATGGGCCCTGAGGTGATTTTAGATTGGCGATTTTGGATTTTGGATTTTCCTCAGTCCCAGAATCTAAAATTGACGGTTTTACCAATGGCCCCGCCTGATCATGACGCCCAGAAGCAACTGCTGATTGATTGCTGGAACAAGAAGCGGGGGGCCTGGGAAGCATTTGTGGCGCAATATTCCCGGCTGATCTATTACAGCATCCAGCGGGCCTGTCAGCTCAAGAGTTACCCGGTGACCCCCGAGGAGTTGGAGGACCTGTTCCACGAGATTTTCGAGCTCCTGATTAAGGACGATTGCAAGAAGTTGCGGCAATACCGGGGGGACCGGGGTTGCAGCGTGGCGACGTGGCTGCGGACCATCGCCACCCGGCACGTGCTGGATCATATCCGGCGTTCGGGCCGCACCTATCTCCGGGTGGATTTTGAGGCCGAGTCGGAAGAGGCCTTGGCGGAGAGTTCGTTGCAGGAACCGGCGCTGAGCCCGGAAGAGATGCTGCTGATTAAGGAACGGGAAGAGATCGTGTCCCAGGCCATTGCCGAGCTGAGCGAGGAGGATCGGCGTTTTGTGGAGCTTTACTATCTTAAGGAGCTGCCGCCGGAGGATGTGGCCCAGGCGCTCCGGGTGACGGTGAGCACGGTTTACAGCCGGGTGAGCCGGCTGAAATCCAAGATCAGCGAAAAAATTCAAAAAGGCGCAAGAAAATGAAGTTAAGGGCGTCTATTTAGGGTAATTGGGGATGGGCTTCTTTGAGGTCGGGGAGATGCAAGTGCAAGAGTTAGATCAGATTATCAAAAAGCAAATTGCGGCCCTTTCCAGCCAGCCCAGGGATTCGGGGCCATGTCCGGCGGAGGAGGTCCTGGCGAGTTTTTTGGACGGCGGTCTGACCGGCTTGGAGGAGACCGCGGTTCGCGAGCATTTGCTGGAATGCCCGAGCTGCCTGGAGGCGGCGCGGATAATCTCCCGCCTGGCCGAGGACGCGGTGGCCGAAACGGAGCGGGTTCCGGTCAAGCTCTTGCGCAAGGTGATGCGGCTGGATCCGGCCAAAGAAGGGCTTTGGGATATTGTGATCAAGTTCAGTCAAGGGGTGGCCGAGGTGCTCCGGGGCGCGGGCGAGGCGGTAAGCTACACCAGGGCCATCCCGGAGATGGTCCGCTCCGAAAAGCAGGCGGTCTCCGAAAGCCTGGTAACCTTTGCCAAGGTGTTCCCGCCTTACAAGGCCGAGGTGGAAGTGGAGAAGGTGAAGCCGGACCGGAGCGAGATCACGGTGCGGGTGCGCGAGCTGGAAGGCGCCCGGCCGGCGCGGGGCCTGCGGGTGAGCATGTTCGCCGCGGCCCGGGAGCTGGAGAGCTATTTAGTTGACGACGAAGGCCAGGTGGTCTTCGAGAACGTCCGTTTCGGCAAATACCGGTTGAATATTTTCCAATCCGGAAAAGAAATCGGAAAGATTTCCTTGAACATGAAAGGAGAGGGGAGTCATGGCGGATCAAGACACCAAGGCTAAGGTCCAACCCGGGGCTGGGGGCGCATCGGGGGCGAAGGGGGAAGAATCCCTTCCCAGCTCGGTGAACGAGATTCTGCAGGCCCGGCTGAAGCTGGAAGAACAGCAGCAGCAGTTGGACCAGATGATCAAAGACAAGTTCCAGCGCAACGTCACCATCCTGTTCACGGACATCAAGGGGTCCACCGCCTTCTTCGAGACCTACGGGGACGTGGAAGGCCGGGTCATGGTCCAGAAGCATAACCAGCTTCTTTTCCCCTGCATCACCGGGCACGGGGGCAAGGTGGTCAAGACCATCGGCGACGCGATCATGGCCATGTTCGAGGACCCGGTCCAGGGCGTCCTGTCGGCCATGGACATGCAGAAGACGCTGGAAGAACACAACAAGAGCCAGGACCAGAAGCACAAGCGGATCGGGGTCCGGATGGGGCTCAACTACGGGCCGGCGGTGGTCGAGGAGAACGACGTCTTCGGCGACGCGGTCAACCTGGCGGCGCGGGTCGAGTCCACGGCCGACGCCGGCCAAGTCCTGATCTCGGAGGAACTCTACAAGCAGGTGCGCAAGTCCGACGAGATCATTTGCCGCTTCTTCGGCGAGACCGAGGCCAAGGGCAAGACCGAGCCGGTCAAGCTCTACCGGGTGATCTGGAGCGAAGAGCAGCTGGTGTCCGAAGAAGCGTTCAAGAAGACCGGCACCCGCCGGGCTTCGGACAAGCGGGGCAAGGTGATCAAGGGCCGGGTGATCGAGCTGCACGTCTCCCGCGAGGCCGACAAGATGAAGGTGAGCGTGTTCGAGCGGGCCCGGGGCGAGGAGAAGACGGTCCAGCAATACGACACCCAGAAGCTCAATGACGCCGTGATCCGCGAGGCCTGCGGGGAGATCGTGAACTTATTGAACCGGGCCAACAAGCGGGGCAAGATCACCAAGGAGATCCTCAAGCAGTTGCAGGCCGTCGGGCAGCGGCTGTTCGACCACCTGCTCACCCCGGAGGCCAAGCAGAAGATCGGCCACAGCGAGGCCGAGGACCTGGTGATCCGCATGGACGACCAGTTGGTCCACATCCCCTGGGAACTGCTCTTCGACGGCACCCAGTTCCTCTGCCAGCGCTACAGCATGGGCCGGATCGTGGCCACCCGCCAGCGCGTGGCCGAGGCCGCCAGCCGGCACATTGCCAAGCCGCTCAAGATGCTGATCCTGGCCGACCCCCGGGGCGACCTGCCCTCCAGCCGCACCGAGGGCCAGGCCATCCGCGACCTCCTCGACCCGGAGCACGAGCTGATCTCCGCCAACCTCAAGGCCTCGGAGATTGATAGCAACTTTGCCAAGAACAAGCTGCGCGACTACGACGTTATCCATTACGCCGGTCACACCGATTACGATACCCAGAACCCGGAGAAGTCCGGCTGGCTGCTCTCCGACGGCAAGCTCTCCAGCGCGGAGATCCGGGCCATGGCCGGGAAAAAGCCCATGCCCGCTTTCGTCTTTGCCAATTCCTGCGCCTCCGGCCAGACCGATACCTGGCAGATCAAGGCCGATTATGAGCGGGAGATCTTCGGCCTGGCCAATGCCTTCCTGGTCTCCGGCGTCCAGCACTACATCGGGACTTTCTGGGACATCCTCGACGAGCCCGGTCTCGAGTTCGCCCAGGCCTTTTACCGCGAGGTGATGGCCGGCCGCTCCATCGGCGAAGCCGTGCGCAAGGCCCGTCTGCACCTGATTGACAAATACGGCGAAGAAACGATCGTGTGGGCCTCCTATATGCTTTATGGGGATCCGACCTTCAGTTATCTCGCCGAGGTTGCGGAGGCCGAGGAAGCCGCCGGGGAGGCCAAGACCGAAGTCCCCACTCCTCCTCCCGGCGCTTACCCCGTTTACATGGCCCCCGGCCAGCCCGTGGTCATGCGCGGCGGCGAGACCGTGGCCTTCGGCCAAAAGCCCGGCATGTCAACCGGCATGAAAGCCCTGCTCGCGTTGATTGTCATCGCGGTCCTGGGCATCGCCGGCCTGCTCGCCTATCAGAGCGGGGTCCTCGGCGGCCAAGGCGCGGCCGAATACCTGGCCGCGGGCAATACCGCCCTCGAGAACGGCGATCTGGCAACGGCGATCAGCCAATACCAGCAGGCGGTTCAGGCCCGCCAGGGCAGTCCCGCGGAAAAAGCCGAGGCCTTTGTCAAGCTGGGCCGGATTTACTCCGGCCAGGGCAACAGCGCCCAGGCCGTGCAGAATTACCAGGCCGCGGTGGCGGCCGACGGCGGCAACGTGGAAGCGGCCATGAACCTGGGTTCGAAGCTGCTCTCCCTGGGCAATGCCGCCCAGGCCCAGACCGCGTTCCAGACCGCGCTCTCGGCCAGCCCCGGCGACGCCATGGCCACCCGGCTCCTGGCTGAGGCAATGAACATGCAGAAGCTGGCTACGGACAAGGCCTACCAGGCCACACTGGACCAGGAAGTCCAGAACCTGGTGGGCCGCTACAAGCAGGGCCAGGTAGCCGGTGCGGCCCGGACCGAGGATGAATGGACCTCCAAGCCTTTGACCTTGACTTTCATTGACTTCGCCGCCAAGGGCCGGGCAGCCCAGATGGAAGGGGAGGACGATTTCATTCAACTGGCGGTCAACGACGCGCTGCGGACGACCGGCCGGATGGAAGTGGTGGAGCGCGAGAAGATTGACAAGATCATCTCGGAGTTGAACCTGTCCAGCTCGGAGCTGGCCAGCGAAGAGACCCGGCTGAAACTGGGCCGGCTCTTCTCCGCCCGGCTGATCGCGACCGGCGCCATCCTCCGCTACGCCAACGAGACCCAGGTCAGCCTGCGCCTGATCGAGACCGAGACCACCCAGGTCAAGGTGGCGGTTACGCCCAAGCCCCTCTTGGCCGCGGCCAAGCCCGCCCAGATCGCGGACGCGATTACCAAGGAGCTTATTGCCAAGGTGCGCAAGGCCTACCCCTTGCGGGGGATCGTGGCCGCGGTGGAAAAGGACGGCAGCGTGGTGCTGAACCTGGGGAGCAAGGCCGGCCTGACCTCGGGCACCAAGCTCAACCTGCTGGAAGAACAGGTGTTGCAGGTGGCGGGCAAGAGCCTGACCAAGCGCAATCCCGTGGGCGTCCTGGAAGTGACCGGGGTGGAGGATGAGCTGGCCTATGCCAAGGTCCTGTCCGGCGCGGCCAGGAAGGACATGAAAGTCGAGGAAGCGGTGCAATAAGCACGGTCGCCCCTGCTTCCGGCAGGGGCCGGGCCGAGAGCATCTGTGGGGACACCATTCAGATGGTGTCCCCTGAATGCCTTTGCTCCCAGCGGGGTGAAGGCATTCGCAATGTCTGGGACCTGAATCAAGGAGGGGCAGGTTGGCTTTGGTCATCAGGATGAAGGGGAAACAGGGAACCGCAGTCGCGGTGCTGCTCGCGGGCCTGCTCGCCTTTGGGGTCCAGGCCCAGGTCTTGGACTTCACCATCACCAGCGCGCCGTCTCCGGTCGGCTCGGGCGCCCGGGCCATGGGCCAGGCCGGCGCCTTCATCGCCACCGCGGATGACGGCACCGCGGCCAGTTGGAACCCGGCCGCCCTGGTTATCTTGGAGCATCCCGAGGCCGCGGTGGTGGGAAGCTCGGAGGGGCAGGCCCGGCTCTTCGCGCATGCGGACGACCAGTCCTTTACTTACAACGCCTTAAATTACATTGCCGCCACCTATCCCTTTTCCATCAAGGAAAAGAACTTTGTGGTCAGCCTTAACTACCAGCGGCTGTTCGATTTCAACTACCACCTGGAGCGGAACCTGGCCGGCCTGGTGCCGAGCCAGGTGGCCTACGGCGCGGCCTCTTTCGACGATCATCCCTGCGGCTGCCTGGACGCCGGGGGCAGTTTTGTGGCCTGCTCGGATCCCGCGGCGGTCTCCTATATCCCCTGCACCGCCGGCACGCCCACGGATACTTCCGACGACTTTATCCTGGGCGTGGTCAACCAGGACGTGAAGCGGGTCCAGGCGCTGCGCCAGGAAGTCACCCAGACCGGCGACATCGGGGCGGTGGCGCCGGCTTTCGCCGTCCAGATCATTCCCAGGTTCTCCCTTGGCTTCACCTACAACTTCTGGATGGACGGCTTTGTCAACCGGGGCTACACCCGCACCACCGAGCAGCGCCAGACCGTGTTCGAGCAGAACAACAGCTTCACCTTCCAGGACTTGTACCCCTTCAACCTCGAATACGATCCCGGGATTGATGTGGGCTACCCGGCTCCGGGCGTGCCCACGGTCACCCGCTCCCACTTAAAGATTGACGAGCGCTTCCGGTTCCGGGGCCAGAACTTCAACCTCGGGCTGCTCGCCAAGGTCACCGGCCGCACCAGCGTGGGCGTGGTATGGCGCTCCGGCTTTGACGCGGACGTGAAGTGGAAATATGAATACCTCCAGACCCAGTCGCGTCTGGTGGGCGATACATTTCAGCAGATCGGTTCCGCCACCCGCAGCCATTTCTCCGAAGACATCACCATGCACTTCCCCGACTCCTTAGGGATCGGCGTCGCCAACCGCTTCTCCGACGCCTTCAGCATGGAGGCCGACGCCACCTTTGTCAACTGGGACACCTTCACCACCGAGATGAAGGTGCGCGATCCGGTCACCGGCCGGCGGCGCAAGGAGACGTTCAGCGCGGTGAGCGGGCTCCGCCGGAGCGAGTCCGGGGTGGACCCGACCGCCACCGTCCGCCTCGGCGCCGAGTATATCTTCATCCGGGAAAAATACGCGGTCCCGCTCCGAGCCGGGGCTTTTTACGATCCCCAGCCGGCCGAAAAATCTCCTCAGAATTATTGGGGCGGCACCCTCGGGGCCGGCGTGGCCTGGAAAGGGATCATTGTTGACGCGGCTTACATTTACCGGTTTGCCAACGACGTGGACCTGATCACCATCACCAATGCCGCCGGCACCCGGCTGGAACAGATCGAGCAGGGCGACGTGCAGCAGCACTCTTTCCTGCTTTCCACCATCTATCATTTCGAATAGCGAGGAAGACCATGAAAGTCACCAGAGCTCTTTTTCTCGGGACGGGGTTGACCCTGGGCCTCTTCGGCTTCGGCCGGGACCTCCCGGGCAAGGGGCCGGAATGTGTCAAGAACGGGGTCAAGTATGGCGTGGTCAAGGGCAATTTCCGCGAAGAGTGGTGGAATTACCAGGAGCGGGGCATGTCCTACCTGGAAGGCGGATGCTACGATCCCGCGCTGGCTGACCTTGACCAGGCCATCAAGCTGCGCCGCCAGGTGGACCGCAGCGAGGGCGACCAGCGCCGCGCCCGCACCTACGGCATGCACTTCGCGGATTACTTCGGCCACCGGGAAAAGGGCATATCCCTTTTTGAGCTGGGGCAGGTAGAAGCGGCGATCCAGGAGTTGGAGACCTCGCTGAAAAGTGCCGAGTCGGCCCGGGCCCAGTATTACCTGGACAAGGCGCGCAAGGCCAAACTGGAAGAGACCAAGGCCGACACCGCGGCCCCGACCGTGGAGATCACCTCCCACCGCGACCGGGCCGTTACCAACCAGGCGGCCATCCTCCTCTCCGGCGTGGCCAAGGACGACCAGTTTGTCAAGGAGGTCTGGGTTAATGAGCAGCCGGTGCTGGTGCCGGTGGCCGAGCCGACCATCGCGTTCAGCCAGCGGGTGGATCTGGAGCCGGGCGTCAACACCATCACCGTGACGGCCAAAGACCTGCTGGACAAGAGCACCACCCAGACGCTCAAGCTGCTGGTGGACCGGGAAGGGCCGCGCTTAAGCGTGGAGGACATCCAGAAAGGGACGGCGCCCGATTCGGTCCGGATCCAGGGCTTTGCCGACGACCTTTCCGGCCTGCAAAAGCTGGAACTGAACGGCCAGCCGGTGCGACCGGGCGCGGACGGATCTTTCTCCGCCGCGGTGAGCCTGGCCGGCAAGCAGGAGATCCGCTTCCAGGCGACCGACCAGGCCGGCAACTCCACCGAGGGCACCATCCACCTGGGCGCTCCGCCCAAGGGCGCGCGCTATCAGCCCGGTCCCACCCGCTACGCCGGGCTTTACGACCCGGAGACTTACAACCCGGCCGCCCCGTTCCGGCCGCTCCGCTACAGCCCGCTGCCCTATGGGATCATGCCTTATATCGAGGAGCGCCGGCAAGTGGCGGAGAACGACATCTGGTGGGGCCTGCTCAACACCTACGACGCCATGATGGATTCCGAGCCGCCGGCGATCAAGCTCAAGGACCTGATCGCCGAGCAGACCGTTTATTTCGACCAGATCTACCTGGAAGGCAACGTCTCCGACATCAACCCCATCACCGAGCTGAGCGTGAATGCCAAGAACCTGATCAAGGGCCAGCGCAAGAACATCTTCTTCAACTACATCCTCAAGCTCAAGCCCGGCCGCAACCGGATCGTGATCGCAGCCACCGACTTGAAGGGCAACCGGGCGGAAAAAGAAATCCGGGTGATGCGGGTGGTGCCCAAGGTGCACCAGGTGGGCAGCCGCATGTCGGTCACTTTGCTCCCGTTTTACGAGGGGGGCACGGTCAAGGACATCGGGGAAGTGGCCTATGACAACCTGGTTACCGCTTTAGTCGAGCAGGAGCGCTTCGACTACGTGGACCGCTCTCAGATTGACGCGGTGCTGCGGGAGATGAAGCTCTCCGCCGAGGGGCTGACCGACGAGAGCGCATCCGTCAAGGTGGGCAAGCTCACCGCGGCCGAAGGGGTGGTGATGGGTGTAGTCAAGGAAGGCCAGAGCTCGATCGAGGTCTATGCCCGCTTGGTGGACACCGAGACCTCCAAGATTCTCCTGGAAAAGGACGCGTTTCACGAGGACAAGAGCCTGTCCAACCTCCGCTTCCTCATGCAGGGGCTGGCCCTCAAGCTCAAGCTCGGCTTCCCCATCCTGGAAGGCGAGGTCCAGGCCCAGCAAGGCAAGGCCTACACCATCAACCTCGGCACCAACATGCTGGTCAAGCCCGGCATGAGGGTCGTGCTCTTCAAGGAAGAGCCCATGCTCGAGCCGAACACCGGCGTCCCGGTCGGCACCGACACCGTGGTTCTGGGCGAAGGACGGGTGATCGCCGCTTACGACCGCATCTCCCAGATTGAGCTTTTGGATGCCCGCTCGCCGGTCGCGGTCAAGAGCCTGGTGATCACCAAATGAAATGAGGTGCCCGAAGCAGGAGATTGCGTTGGAAGGGATTTTTAGTAAAATTTAATTATTCTGCATCTGTAACAGGGATTCTTCAAAAGGAGGAATCGCCATGCGACTCTCCCGCCAAACGTTTGGGGCCGGGGTCTTTTTTCTTCTCTCTTGTCTTTGCGCGCCGGCCCTGCTCCAGGCCGAAATCGCGGTCTATAATCCCCCCCTGGGCGCGCCCCAATGCGCCAGCGGGACCAGCCCGTGTCAAGTGCCCCCCACCCTGATCAACGGCCGGGATAATATTCCGGGAGGGCTGGAACCCAACCAGCCTAATACCCTGATGAGCAGTCCCTGCCCGGATGGCATTGGGGGCACCTACCACACGAGCGAATCCCTGGATTCTTTCGTAGTGACTGACACCAAGGGCACCCAGTTCCTGTCCGGAGACACCGTCCGGGTGGAAGCCACGGTCTGGTGCATGAACACTTCCAGCGATAAGCTCTCCGTGTTCCTGGCCGACAATCCCTCCTCGCCATCCTGGATGCTTCAGGGCACCCCTGTCCTGTGCCCTGGCACCGGATCCAAAGTTTTGCAGGTTTCTTTCAAGCTTGGCACTCTCGCGGGTAACCAGGCCCTCCGGGTAGTCTTCAGCAACCAACCCTCCGCTTCGTGCGATCCTGGCCCGACCAGCGACCGGGACGACCTGGTCCTGAACGTGCTGCCGGCGGGTTGCCCCGGCGACACCGACTGCGACGGCATGCCCGATTCCTGGGAGCGGATGTATGCTTATTGCGGCTTGAATCCCAATTCCCCGGACGCCACGGTGGACACCGACCAGGACGGGCTATTGAACCTTGCGGAATACAATAATGGAAGCAACTCGACCAACCCCTGCAACCCGGATACGGATCAAGACCTGCTCTGGGACGGCGACGAAAGAAATACCTATTTAACCAACCCCACGCTGAAGGATACGGACGGGGGAGGGATCTGGGACGGCGTGGAGGTTTACCGCTGCAGCACCTCGCCCGCCAATGGCTCCGATGATCGAACCGGCTCTTGCGCCGGCTTTGGAGACGCGGACCAGGACGGGCTGGATGATTCCCTGGACACCGACGCCAACGACCGCGACGTGGACGAGGACGGCCTGCTCGACGGCCAGGATTATTACTGGCTGGGGTCCCCCGCGGATTTGGTCTTTGATTCGGACGCCGGCGGCACCGGCGACGGCGCCGAGCGACTGGTGGACTACACCGATCCCCTCACCGCCGGCGATGACCTCTTCCCCACCTCGCCGGCCCAACCCGGCGCCAATTTCTTCTGGGACCTGGACGGCGACCACCGCGCCACTATCATTGATAAGCTCTTGCTGCAGAAACACCTGGCCGGCCAATACCTCGACTTCTTCAACGTAGATCCCAATACCATCAGCTTAATGGACCTGGATGGGGACGGCTTGGCGGGCACGACGGATGTTACCCTTTTCCAGAACTTGCTCGACGGCGGCACCGCCCAACGCAATGGCAAACCCACGGCCATCCAGAATACCGTCATCCCCGGCTCGCCTTTGGTCCCGGGCGGCGCGGCCCAGGTGATCGAGTTGACCCTGAAGGACGCGGATGGCACTTCGCGCAACGGGGCCGGGATTATCTTTGAGGTCACCTCGACCACAGGGGGTCTCCTCCCCTCCCAGGTGATTTTCGGCGGCACCTATGCCCTGGATGCAACTCCCTTTACCGACCCGGCCACCGGCAGCCCTTATGCTGATGGAACGGTCTTTGCTATTTCCGGCCAACCCAGCGGAAATGGCGTGGCCATAGTGACGGTCTCGGTCAGCCCCGCTGCTCCCGCGGGCAGCACGGTTACGATCCGCGGCCGACTTCCCGGAACCCCGGATACCTTGAACAAAGGCCTGACCGCGGTGAACGGAACGGGATTCACCCTGTATGTGAAGTCTCTCACCAGCCTGGCGGTCACGCCCGATCCGGTCTCGCTCAACGAGGGCCAGAGCCAGCAGTTCCAGGCGACCTGCATCTACAGCGACGCCTCCACCACCAACTGCACCCTCTCGACCGCCTGGTCCGTGACCGGAGGCGGCACCATTACCGCCGGGGGCCTTTATACCACCGGCTCGGTTCCCGGCTGTTCGCCGGTTACGGACACGGTCCAGGGCGCCAACTCCGGGAAATCCGACACGGCTACCGTCATGGTCAACCCCGACAACCCGGTAACCCTCCTGGATATCCTTCCCGATACGCTGGTGGTAACCGAGGGCAATGTGGCCCAGCTTTCGGCCCAGTGCACCCGGCAGTGCGGGGGCAATGAGAACTGCACCAGTCAAGTCACCTGGGGGATTGTTTCCGGGCCCGGCTCTGTGAATAGCACCGGCTTATTCACGGCCCTGAGCCCGGCCGGCTGCGCCAGCGAAGAAGCCACGGTCAGCGCCCAGCACAACACCTATCCCGGCGTGCTCGGCAGCGAGACCGTAACCGTGAATAATTTGGACAACATGGTGGCCCTGACCGTCCACCCCAACCTGCCCAGCGTCAACGAGGGGCTCAGCTTGCAAATGGGCGCCACCTGCAACTGGCAGTGCAGTCCGGGCACGAATTGCACCGCGACCGCGGTCTGGAGCGCCGCCGGCGCCGGCAGCATCACTTCCAGCGGACTTTTCACGGCCAACCTGGTGACCCAAAACTCCACCGCCACGGTCATTGCCACCAAGCTTTCCCTCCAAGACTCGACCACGGTGACCGTGATCAACGTCGCGGTGGACACGGACGGCGACGGGCTGGAAGACGACTTTGAGTCGGCCGCGGGCTGCCCCAACCGCTTCAACCCGGACAGCGACGGCGACGGCCTGTGCGACGGCGGCAATACGGTGGGCGGCACCTGCATCGCCGGCGAAGACCGCAACAACAACGGGACCCTGGACCCGGGCGAGACTAACCCTTGCGATGCCGACCCGGACGGGGACGGGCTCAACGACTACCAGGAAGTCTGCTACGACGGCTACTGCGGCGCTTACACCCCGGGCGCGGACACCAACCCCTTCTCGGCAGACACGGACGGCGACTTCCTCGGCGATGCCCTGGAAGCCACCCATGCCTGTCTCAGCGCGGTCCTGGCCGACACTGACGGCGATGGCCTCGCGGACGGCACCGAGGACGCGGACCATGACGGGGTGAAGGACTCCAACGAGACCGACCCGTGCGACCCGGACACCGACGGCGACCTCCTGAATGATTACGCGGAGATCTATACTTTCTTCACCAATCCCCTCAAGGCCGATTCGGATGGAGACGGGTTGAGCGACTATCAAGAGATCTGTTACGACCTGAACTGCGCCAGCTACACCGCCGGTTCGGACACCAACCCGAATAACCAAGATACCGACGGCGGCGGCCTGGACGATTACACCGAGGTCCGCCAGGGCCTCAATCCTCTGAACCCGGCTGACGATGTCTCGTGTAGCGATAACCCCCAGCCCAGCGTGGAAGACACCCGGGTGGACAAGGATCCCGGGTCGGCCAATGCCGCGGCCGCCGCGCTCGCCTCGGATGGTTTCAACGAGGTCGTTTTCCTGTGGGAGGACAGCCGCAACGGCAATCCCGATATCTATGCGCGCCTGGCCCAGGGCAACACCCTCGGGACCAATGACTTCCAGGTGGACCAGAGCACGGGGAGCGCCACTCGTCCGGCCGCGGCCTTTGCTTCCAAATACTTGATTGTCTGGCAGGACAACCGCAACGGCAATCCCGATATTTACGCCCGCACCTACCTGCCCTTTGGCGCGCCGGTGCTGAGCGATGAGTTCCGGATAGATGAAGATACCGGGTCGGAAGCGGCCACCGCGCCCCGGGTGGCAGCCACCTCCGACACCCGCTTCTTCACCACCTGGGTGAGGCAAGGCACCGCCATCTACGGCCGCGACTGCAACAACAACTTCTCTTGCGGGAGCCAGACCCTGTTGGTGGCCGGGTCCACTATCACCAGCCACGATACTTTCTCCAACCGCAACGGCTTTTTCTTCCTGGCCTGGGCCCAGGCCGGTAACGTCCAGATCCAGAAGTTCGACACCAGCGGCAACCCCGTCGGATCGGCCCTGACCTTGAACACCAGCGCGGGCACTGCCGACCGGCCGGCGCTGTTCTGCGACAAGGACGGCAATTGCCTGGTGGCGTGGGAGGACACCCGCCGGGCCGGCGGCAGTGTGGACATTTACGGCCGGCGCTACGAGAGCACCAGCGGCGGGCTCGGCGGCGAGTTCCAGGTGGACGCGAGCACTCCGCCTGGTGAGCAGTCCGGTTTCCCGGATGTGACGGTCAACTCGGCCGGGGAGTTCCTGGTCGCCTGGCAAGATAACCGCTTCGGCGATTTCGACATCTTCGGTCGGCGTTATGACAGCACCGGCAGTGCCGTGGGCTGCGAGTTCCCGGTGGACCGGAGCGGCACGGCCAATGCCCGGCGCCCGGCCCTGGCCCGGCTGCAGAACGGCCTGGTTACGGCCTGGCAGGACAACCGTGAGCGCGGCACCGATACCGATATCTACATGAACCGCTACGGCGGGCCGACCAAGCAGATCTATTTGGCCATCCCCGGCGCCCAGGTCTCGCCCGGCCAGGAGTTCTGGGTCTCGATCATGGCCGCGACCAATTCCACCACCCTGGGCCAATACCGGGTGGTGCTGCTCTACGATCCGAACTTCCTGGAGTTCGTCCAGCCTCCGGTGCCCATGGCCGGCAGCACCGCCTTCAATGATCCCTGGTTCACGAACCTCTATCCCGGCGAACTGGAGATCTACGGGAAAAACATCAGCGCGAACCCTTGCAGCGTGGCCGGTCAACTCCACCTGGCCGACGTCCGCTTCCGCCTGAGCGGGAACGCGCCCCTGGGGATCACCACCTTCATCAACCTGGACCAAAGCAGCGGTCGTTCCCAAATCCTCAACTGCACTTATCTCAATGTCAGCAATGAGTTCGGCCTGATCGGCGTGCAAGTCCCGGTCGAAACGCCCTGCGCCACTTACGGCGCGGACCAGTTCATGGACTGCAACGGCGACGGGGTGCTCAGCTACGATGACGTGACCTTCGCCCAGAAGATGGTGGACGGAGTCTATGTCAATACCGCCGGCGCCTGCTTCACCAACGTGGGCGGGCTCCAGTGCGACATCAACGGCAACGGCTACATTGACGAGAACGACGTCGGATTCCTCGAGTCCTTCATCCGGGCCGATTTCCTCTTTGCCGGCGAAGACGGGGTCTGCGAAAGCGCCGCGGCCGGGGACGATCTCCAGGTCGTTCCCGTGGGACAGTCCGAAGATTGCGCGGTCTGCGTCACCGCCGGGAGCACGGTGCTCGCCACTACCCCGGCCGGCGACGACAATGCCTACAACAACACCCGGATCATGTCCGGCCCCGACGGCATCTGCGAGACTTCGGCTTCTTTCCCCGATATCCAAACCACGCCGGTGGGCGAAGGCTGCTTCGGCGCGGTCTGCATCACCGTCGGGCCCAACGGCGTGATTGACTCCGCCACCAGCGGCGACGATTACGTGATTGACATGAGCCTGAACCTGGCCCAGCTTTGCTCCTGCGTGGCCGCGGGGGACACTGCCGGGACCATGCACACCACCCCCAGCGGCGATGACTTTCGGGATGACGCCGAGGGGATCATCGCTCCGGGCAATAACGGGAAATGCGAGACCCCGGCCACGGCCCCGGACATCCAGGTCACCCCGGTGGGCAAGCGGACGGCAACCTTACCCGGCTCGCCCAAGAGCCTGGAACTGGCCTGGCCGCCCTATTCGCCTTATTACGTGGATGTTTACTCCGAGGACCGGGTCCCGATCACCGTGGTGATCAAGGATGAAAACGGGATGCCCCGCTGCGGCATCAGCCCGCGCTTCGAGCTGGTGGCCGGCGACGGCATCTTTGAAAACTCTTACTCCACGGTGGCGGAAGGCATCCCTTCCTGCTCCGGGATCGGCGTGACCGCTCGGCCCGACGGGAAAGTCACGGTGTCCTTCATCCCCGGAGCGGTCGCCAGCACCATCAAGGTGTCCATCCCCAACTACTTCTCCAAGTGCGTGGCCTTTGTCCCGCCGCTCTATCTGACCATCAACCCCATCACCTACCAGCCCCGGCCCGACTTCCTCTGCGCCTCTGCCGTCCAGGGCGGCTCCGCTTACCTGGGCGACGCGATCAATGTGGACGTCTATCTGGCCGGGCACCTCTCCGGCGGAACCGTGGTGGGCATCGTCGGCCGCTCCAAATACCTCCAGATCTTCACCGACCGCAACTATCAAGCGGGTTCGGATTTCGGCGCGGCCGGTCAGGAAGGCGGGGACATGATGTTTTACGACGGCTTTGAGGACGGGAATTTTTCAAACCCGAATTGGGTGATCCCGATGCCCCAGCAGCCCTTCGTAACCTTGACCCAGACCATGAGCGGCGCGACCGTGGGTTTCTTCAAGGGGCAATGGGCGGTCAAGGCCGTGCCGGCTAACGGCATGGGCCCGCCTCCGCCCTATTACATGTCCACGCAACTCACGAACCTGGGAAATTTCGAAAACCTCCGGATCGGTCTCCATGCCTTTGGCGGCTACATGGCAGGGGGCGAAGTGGCTATTGAGATTTCGATAGATGGTAATACCTACCTCGAGATCTCCCGGTACCCGATCATGCCGGGCTATGGCGCCGATAATACCGCGCCGCCTCAGGACCCGGTGCCCTTGTCCCTGGGAAGTTTCGCCGGAATGCCCTCGGTTTGGGTTCGGGTGGCCTTCTATCCCCTGGAGCCGATGGGTGCGATCTATCTCGAAGACTTCTATGTCTTTGGCGAGCGATCCCTGTTCAGTGAAAACTTTAATACTCTGCCCTATGGCCAATATCCGGCCACTTTTAATCTCCCGAGCTACCAGGGCGTTAACGCCCTGGTGGTGGTGGATGTTCGGGAGGGAGGCTATGTGACCCGGTTCACCCGCACCCAGGCCGGGAATACGGTGGATTCCTACGTGCTGGAGAAACACCTGGATCTCGCCGGCCTGGACAACGCGGTCTTGTCCTTCGAGGTCAAGGCCGGCAGCTTGTTCAACAATAGCATTCTGGAGCCGTCCCACGGCTTCATCGTGCAGGTGAACGACAGCGGCGGAGTGGGCAAATGGATCGAGCTCTGGCGGATGGACCATGCCACCACCGCCTGGGAATACGTGGAAATCCCCCTGGCCGGCGATTACCGCTACCAGTTGGTGGGCGACTCCGCGGTCCCTGGCGACGAGTTCCGCCTCCGCTGGGTGGCGCGGATGGACTCCACCGAGGGCAGTCCGACCGATCCGGATGCGGTTTACCTGGACAACGTCAAGATCAAGGGCATCACCCAGATTGAGGATGAGTTCCAGGAAATCGTGGACCAGGGCAACGGACATTACCAGACCAGCATCAAGACCTTCGCGCCGACTTACGCTTCCGGCACCACCACCCTGGCGCCCACCCGGGTGATTGCCACCTACGAAGACAGCTCCGGCCTTTTCCTGGACTCCACCTGGTTCTGTCCGCCCCCGCCCTTGCAATACCTCCCGCGCAAGGTGGTGATGGACACCGCCGGCCTGACCGGTGCTCCTTCTCCCTATGTCTGGCCCGACACCTTCCAGGTCAAAGCCTGCGAGAAGATGCAGTTCTCGGTCCTCGGCCGCTACCAGGGGGCGCCCCCCTGGCAGTGGGAAGACTTGACCCACCTCTTCTACTTCTCGGTGGATGGCCCCGCGACCATCTCCCCCGACGGCTGGCTCCAGGCCGACTGCTTCCGCGCCACCGATGCCCTCAGCATCAATGTCAACGCCATTCCCCGTTACCCGGGCATCTACGATCCCGGCGGAGACGGCGGCGGCCAGCAGACCGGTTACCTCTCCGGTAAGATCATGCACACCTATCCGCCCTATGCCGGGGTGGCGAACGACTCGGTGACCGCGGACAGCAGCACCGACTTCAGCGGCACTACGCTCTCCGACGGCTCCTACAGCTTCCAGGACGTCCCGGTGGGAACCTACACTCTCAAGTCCATGAAGCTCAATTACAAGGGCAAGACCGAGACCGGCATCCAGGTCAACGCCAACCAGACCACCACCAAGAACGTTTACCAGCCCACCGGCTCGGACACCGACGGCGACACCACCGGCAACTCCTCGGATACCGACGACGACAATGACGGCGTGCTCGATTCCAACGAGACCGGCGGCATGAACCAGAACGACCCGGACACCGACGACGACGGCTGCCTCGACGGCAACGACGCCTTCCCCACCAACGGCAGCGAGTGGGCCGACAACGACGGCGACACCACCGGCGACAACGCCGACACCGACGACGACAACGACGGCCTCTCCGACACCGAAGAGACCACGGTGGGCAGCGACGGATATATCACCGACAAGAACGACTCGGACTCGGATAATGACGGGCTTAACGATGGGGCGGAATACACGAACCACACCAATCCGAACCAGACCGACAGCGATGGCGATAAGCTCGGTGACTATCTGGAAGCCGTGACCGTTACCTGCCTGATGCCCAACACGGTGGATACCGATGGCGACGGGCTGCGCGACGGGGACACCCTGGGGGTGGGCGAAGACCTTGACCACGACGGGGTCCTGGACGGCAACGAGACCGATCCCTGCGATGCCGACAGCGACGATGACGGATTGAATGACTACAAAGAGGTGGTCACCCGTCCCTGCCTTGACCCACGCGATAACGATACGGATAACGATGGCTTGCTCGACGGCACCACCTCGGGCGAGGACAAGGACAACGACGGGGTGGTGGACGCTGGGGAGACCGACCCCTGCTCCGAGGATACGGATAGCGACCTGATGCCGGATGGTTACGAGGTCAGCAATGCCGCGTGCTTGGAGGCCACGACCGCGGATGCGTTGCAGGACAGCGACCTCGACACCCTGGAGAACATCCACGAGTTCTACAACAACAACGGCGACGGCAACGTCTCCGACCCCTGCGACGACACCAAGCCCAGGCGGGGCGCGCCCGGGGGCGGCTACTTCGGCGACGGCGACGGCGACCTGATCATCGGCAGCACGGACCTGAGCAAGATCAACCTGAAGCTGAACGGCCGCAGCGTGGACTACCTCTAC
>Ga0315291_10003876_pt1 | contig 19191 bp, 12 predicted proteins | sample YL17G12_20_MG_FD_203070 | JGI IMG/M metagenome (GOLD analysis project Ga0315291, IMG submission 203070) | Sediment microbial communities from Yellowstone Lake, YNP, Wyoming, USA - YL17G12_20 | ecosystem: Environmental > Aquatic > Freshwater > Lake > Sediment | place: USA: Wyoming | collected...
ATTCTTGATAAATAATGAAAAGGCCAATAAACACAGCAAAAACGACGAGGGAGAAATAGTGATTGATGGTCCCATACAGTTTACCAAACTCCTCTGTGTTTTTTTGGAATTTCGATAATGTTGTAAATGATACAATGCCAATACTCTTCGATATTCTTTGAACGGGCGCATCCATCAACCCATAGGCCACTACGTAAAGGCCCAGCGAGTATTCACCTAAATATTTTCCAACCAACAGGGCACCCAGATTAGCATTCAGAAAATACGACGCCCGCGTTAAGAGGACCTTCAAAGCAAACTGAAAATTCTCTTTAGTGGAAACCGTATCGATCTGTGGCCTAATAGCACGACGACTGAGAATCATAAAAAATAAAACCTGTAAACCGGTCTCTGTGTAAAGTCCAACAATAAGGCTCCAGACACCCATGCCATGAAAGGCAAGTAATAGGGAGATACCACTCCCCATTACAAGGGCTAATAGTTGAACCACTGTTAAAGCCTTAAATCTCAGTTCCCTTATAAAGATTGACCTGAGAATAATACACAATCCCTCAAGAATGAATACAAAGGAAAAAGCCCTCAAGACGTCTACCAGGCCTTCGTACGGGAAGAAATAATAGGCATAACTTGCTGATAAGTAGAGACCCATGCACAACATACATGAGAATAACAGAGAAAGGGTGGCAGCACTGCCGATCATCTTCCCTGTCAGGTCTTCCTTCTGGATAATGACTGTGCTAAAACCCAGATCCCCAAGGGCGCCGACCAACCTGAAAAAGATCAAGCAAACCCCAAATACACCGAATACACTCGGCCCAAGGAGTCTCGCCAATACGATGGAGACCCCTAATTGAAGGAGTCGTGTCCCGACTTCAGCAGAAGTCATCCATTTCATCGCTTTAACGGACTGATGCTTGACTGTAGAATAGATTAGGTCTTGCATAATAAGAGGATTGAACTCAGATTTTCTTGAAAACCTTGCTGGACTTCCTTATTCGCATGAGGAGATGCAGTCAGCCTTTGCACAACCCTTGAAAAACTTACATTGTGCCCATGTTGTCACAATCAACCTAATTGTACTTCAGCAGCGTTTGAATCTGCCCCAATGTCGCGGCACGGCTCCTTGCCTTCAAGAGAGGCGCCTGTATTGCAACAATAAGTACAGGAAAATGGACAGCCTCTGATGGTAACAAACGGATATTGCAGTATTTTCCCATCAGGGTGATAACGTATTCCCTTGTATTGCATAAGCTTATCCATAGTCAATTTTCCAATTTGCTCCCATTTGGTAACTATATGAAAAATTTAACTCCTTTTAGACCTTTTTAGCCAGGATTTTTTCATTCCTATATTTTGGGATTTACTTGATCAATTTTTGTTACTAAACCCTTTGTTCCATCAACTCGTATCAAATCGCCGGTGTTAATTCTGGTAGTTGCCTCTGGTACATTCACCACACATGGGATACCATATTCCCGAGCCACCGTAGCTCCGTGCGAGAGAAACCCTCCGATTTCGGTAACAATGCCTCTGCAAATCAAGAACAGGGGTGTCCAACCAGGATCCGTATGAGGGGCAACCAAAATTTCTCCAGGCTTTAGTAATTGAGTGTCAGAGATATTGTAGAGAACCCTCGCTGCTCCTTCTACCACTCCCGGGCTGCAACCAATGCCATTTAATATGTTGTCAGTCGAACTCCTTATCTCATCCTTATCATAAATTATCAAATCTGGCGTATGCTCTAGTCCTAAAAGACTGTGTTGCCTTCTCCGTTCCTCAATCAGCCTACCTATTTCCTTATCAGAACTCTCTGTGTTCATCAAATGAAAAATCTCTTGTGGTTTTAAAAAGAAAATATCACTATCTCGAACTAAGATACGGCGATGAACAAGTGTGTCACCAATGTGCATAAACACCTTCCGGAGCTCCGCATAGCCTTCGACCAATCGATATTTCATGTTTTCTCTTAAGGTACTAAAGTTTCTGTATGAATCCAATAATCTCATAAAAACATTCCGCTGGAACGGTCCAAGCGAAGCAAGAATATAATCGACGCCTTCTTTCTGCATTTCTGCTCGTGTCTTCGGATCTTTGAAAGGGAAATTTGCAGAACTTGCATTTGAAAAACTGAGGATTGTGCCTAATAAAAAGTTCGGATCTTCCCGCCAGCGGGGCAGTGCTAATTCAAATTCTCCTGCCGTTCTTGCTCCATTAGAATCCAAAAATTTCTGAAACATACTTAGAAATTCCGGCCCTCCCTCTACCTGCTCCACTTGTTCTCTGGTGGAAGTCCAACTTTGAGCATCTCGAATCATTTCTTGTAGAAGCGGCTTCTTGTCTAAATAGCGAGCTAACTCGAGTAAAGAAATCCCCTGGGAGGCTGTTTGAACATCGCCATGTCCTATCAGTATAAGGGGCAGAAAACTGTCCGCTGTCTGAGGCATCCATCGTCGCAGAACATAACTTAAAAAGGAAAACGCACCAATCGCATAAGCTGTACATTTAAAGTGGAGGCGGAAACAACGACCTATCCACTTAACCAATTCTTCGAGTCTGCCTCCCTTTGCTGAATCTAAAGGTGGTAGGCGCTTGACTAATATGGAAAGATAGGGAACAATCCCCAAGATAGTAAGAATAAAGATCCCTTGCGCCAGTCGGACCGCAATCCCGCGAGGTTTATTGTAAGGAACCATATTTGGAGGCAGCTTTATGCCGAGCGCTTGACCCATAATATTCGGAGTAACAAAAGGAAGATAGCAAAATGAATTGAGAAAAAAATCCAGCCGAATATAACCACGACCCTTGATAAGGGCTATTTTATCACCCTTATCGTTCTCCCCACCATCCAATGGCACATCTCCAAGCAATGGCTGTTCCGTGAGCATGGTTTTGAATAAAGCCCAAGTTAAGGGGGTTACAACATAAGGAAGCACCTCCCCAATGTTCGCTCGAGTCCATATTTTATCAGGAGCTACCCCTTGATAAATGCTACTGTCTGAAATTGGTCTCACCCGCAAGATTCTAAATGTCTGGCCATCAAAGGCCCATTCAATGCCCTGTGGATTACCAAAAGGCAAAAAGTGAGAGGAATAGGGAATCTACTCTTTGCTAGTTTGTGAAGGTGTTCCCCTTTGAACCTAACAGATCGGATGATTCGAAATCTGAAATATTTCGGAAGTCCTGTGAGTGCATTTATGAGGTAATCAAATAGGAATAGGGTTTTAATACTTCTTTATTCAAAAAAGACTTAATTTTAAATTTGACGGCCTTAGATAGAGCCTTACTTTTAGTAAGTAGGTGATCATTTGTTCTCATTCTATCCAACATTTGCGTTGGGGTTAAATAGGCAAGATCATTCTTAATGATCCATTCCAAAAAATAATGATCCGAAAACCAGAAGACAATAGCATTCCTGGCAGCTAAATCAAAGGTATGTTTATTGTCCTTCTCCCAAAGATCCTGAAATTTATTCAGAATCGTGAAATCATTTCGGAAAAGGGCCTCAGCAGCGATTTCACCTGCATGTTTTCCATATCGTAGTGCAGGTTCGATTCCCATGCACATCCAATTTGTAGCCATACCCGCTGCATCACCGACAATAATAATTTTCCCATCCACAAACTTGTTTACATAGCTGATCGGTATCACACCTAACTCGATATGTTCTAATTTGGAATCAGCTAAATATTGCGAATAGGGTTCAAACTTCTCTGAGGCTCTCTCAAAGTTCTCTCTTAATTTTCCATAATCTGGGTTTGGGCTGTTCGAGATCGTTGCGTAACCGAAGCTTGCCTTATTGTCTCTTATTGAGTAAAACCAGCCACCCCCTGAACCAAAGTCGGAATTAGGCAGAAGAAAACAACATAATTTCTCTTTGGGGTTTCTTACATTAGAGAAGACTCCGCCACAGACGTGGCTATAGCAATGAACACCATTCCGTTTATAAACGCCAGCAACAAACTGGCTCTTCCCTGATGCATCAATCACAATTTTCGACTGTATTTGGGTATTGTCTTCCAAATGAACTAATACTCGATCTTCATGCTGATACAAATTTATCACATGCTGATTAATGTATACTGCTTGTTTCCCGCTGCTATTAAGTTTCTCGAATAGTTTTGCACATGCTCTCTTATAATCTAAAACAACGAGTTCAGAATCACCGAATCTATATTCTATTGAACTGCCTTGATAATTGTGGAAAGCAAAACTTGCGTAGTCCTCCTTGCAGCAATCAACTAAATCAAAATCCTTTACTACGTTCAAAAAAGTCAAAGGAGATGGATTATTTGACCCGACATCCTTGCCCTCTATAAGAACCAAGGATAGACTGCTTATGCCATTGAGCGTGGAAGCAATGGAAAGCCCCGCAATGCCAGCCCCTATAATGACTACGTCAACATCCAATCTCGATTCCCCGATATTTCCGGGTTGGTCCGACACCGGTAAAAAGACTCATCATCGTATGATTATTGAATGAGAGACAGCGATATTTGGGATAAAACCACAGCCCACCGCTTTAGCTGAGCCACTTGGAACTATGAGGGTGTATAATAAGACTTAGAAGATCTTTTCTTAAGGCAGAGCCTACTTGGCTCTCTTTAGTCTTTTGTAACTATAATTAGATTCCAATTAAAAGAAATATTAGCATCCAGAAATAGAGATTCTGTTAATATCCATATATTTATATTTTCATTGTCTTTAGCTGTAATCTCACACAACATACCTTTTATGGGGTGCTGCGGCATGTTACAACGTTGCCTACAGCATCGTACGTCCAGCCATCTTTTGAGACACTCGTCACACAAAACCTAAATGTTGCGTCACCCACACGCCAGTTTGATGTGGCAGTGCCCCACCCATCTGCACCGGTAGTAAATCTGTCAGTATCATTCGCGCCACCAGACCATTGTCCATTAACGGTGGCACTCTGAACCGGTGCATTTGTTGAATCAACAATACGCACTCGTGCGGTAGCTGACCTCCACAACCAGAATGATTGCTTAGTAACCTCAATAGCACTAACATGCATCAGGTTCACGGTGTTGGCTGCAAAGCTCGCACTGATCGTATGGTTCGAAGTAATATTACTAAAGGTATAAGAACTGACTGCTCCTACCAAAGTCCCGTCCACCAATACATCTGCCACCCTATACCCCGTATTCGGCGTCATCGTAAAGGTCTGGCTGGTTCCATGATTTACTGGGACTGTTCCTGAAGGTGAAATAGAACCATTCGGGCCTGCTGAGGCAGTAATTGCATAAGTAATCACCGCAAAACTTGCACTGATGGTATGATTGGCCGTGACGTTTGAAAAGTTATAGGAACTCACCACTCCAACTGAAACGCCATCTACCAAAACATCTGAAATTCGGTATCCTGCATTCGGTGAAATCGTAAAGGTCTGATTAGCCCCGTGATTTATCACCACCGATCCCGAGGGTGAAATCGAACCATTAACACCAGCTGAGGCTGTAATTGTGTATGTCATGATAGAGAAGGTCGCATTGATTGCATGGTTGGCCGTTACATTCGTAAAGGTAAAGGAACTGACGGCTCCTACCGAAGCCCCATCCACCAATACATCTGCCACCCTATACCCCGTATTCGGCGTCATCGTAAAGGTCTGGCTGGCTCCATAATTCACCACCACCGATCCCGAGGGGGAGATGGAACCATTAGCCCCAGCCGAAGCTGTAATCGTGTAGGGAGCAACTGTGAAGCTTGCACTGATGGTGTGGGCCGAGGTGACATTACTAAAAGTATAAGAACTCACTGCCCCCACCGAAGCCCCATCCACCATGACATCGGCGATCCGGTACCCAGTATTCGGGGTGATAGTGAAAGTTTGGTTGGCTCCGTGGTTGACTGTGACATTTCCTGAAGGAGCGATCGACCCATTTACCCCAGATGAAGCCGTAATGGTATAGGTAATGAATGTGAAGCTGGCGCTAATCGTATGGATGGCTGTCACATTCGAGAAAGTATAGGAATTCACTGCTCCCACTGAAGCCCCATCCACCATTACGCCCGCAATCCGATATCCTGTGTTCGGCGTTATCGTAAAGGTCTGGCTGGCCCCGTAATTGACGATTACTGACCCGGAAGGTGAAATGCTGCCGTTTGGCCCCGCTGTAGCTGTGATCGTAAGCGTATCCATAACTACAAAGCTTGCGCTGATCGTGTGGTTGGCTGTCACATTCGTGAAGGTGTAGGAGCCCACTGCTCCAACCGATGCTCCATCCACCAGGACATTGGCGATTCGATATCCTGAGTTCGGCGTAATCGTGAAGGTCTGGTTGGCTCCGTAATTGACCCCCAGCAACCCTGAGGGTGAAACGCTTCCATTCGCTCCAGCCGAGGCTGTAATCGTATAAGTGAGCACTGTAAAGCTTGCACTGATCGTGTGGTTGGCTGTCACGTTCGTGAAGGTGTAGGAGCCCACTGCTCCAACCGATGAGCCATCTACCAGGACATCAGCGATCCTGTACCCGGCATTTGGGGTAATGGTAAAAGTTTGGTTGCTCCCATAATTCACCCCCACCGACCCTGAGGGAGAGATACCTCCATTTCCTCCAGCCGAGGCTGTAATCGTATAAGTGAGCACTGTGAAGCTCGCACTGATCGCATGATTGGCTGTCACATTCGTGAAGGTATAGGAGCTTACCGCCCCCACCGACACTCCATCTACCAGAACATCCGCAACCCGGTATCCTGAGTTCGGCGTGATGGTGAAGGCCTGATTGGTCCCGTAATTGACCATTACTGGCCCGGAAGGTGTGATCGAACCGTTGGCGCCTGCACCTGGTGTAATCGTAAAGGTAAGAATCGCAAAGCTCGCACTGATCGTATGGTTCGAAGTAATATTACTAAAGGTATAAGAACTGACTGCTCCTACCAAAGTCCCGTCCACCAATACATCTGCCACCCGATACCCCGTATTCGGCGTCATCGTAAAGGTCTGGCTGGCTCCATGATTCACTGGGACTGTTCCTGAAGGTGAAATAGAGCCATTCGGGCCTGCTGAGGCAGTAATTGCATAAGTAATCACCGCAAAACTTGCACTGATGGTATGATTGGCCGTGACGTTTGAAAAGTTATAGGAACTCACCACTCCAACTGAAACGCCATCTACCAAAACATCTGAAATTCGGTATCCTGCATTCGGTGAAATCGTAAAGGTCTGATTAGCCCCGTGATTTATCACCACCGATCCCGAGGGTGAAATCGAACCATTAGCACCAGCTGAGGCTGTAATTGTGTGTGTCATGATAGAGAAGGTCGCATTGATTGCATGGTTGGCCGTTACGTTCGTAAAGGTATAGGAACTGACGGCTCCAACCGATGAGCCATCCACCAGGACATCAGCGATCCTGTATCCCGCATTGGAGGTAATGGTAAAAGTTTGGTTGCTCCCAAAATTCACCCCCACCCCTCCTGAAGGGGAGATGCCTCCATTCGCCCCAGCCGAGGCTGTAATCGTATAAGTGATCGCCGTAAAGCTTGCACTGATCGTGTGGTTCGCTGTCACGTTCGTGAAGGTGTAGGAACCCACTGCTCCAACCGATGCTCCATCCACAAGGACATCCGCAATCCGATATCCCGTGTTAGGGGTGATCGTAAAGGTCTGGTTCGCCCCGTAACTCACCACCACCCCCCCTGACGGGGAGATGCCTCCATTTGCTCCCGCTGAAGCCGTAATCGTGTAGGTGAGCACTGTAAAGCTGGCACTGATCGTGTGGTTGGCTGTCAGGTTCGTGAAGGTGTAGGAACCAACTGATCCAACCGACGACCCATCGACCAGAACATCAAAAACCCGGTACCCCGCATTTGGAGAAATGACAAAAACCTGATTGGCCCCGGAGTTTACTATCACCGAGCCGGAGGGAGAGATGTTACCGTTTGGCCCTGCAATTGCTGTAACGGTAAATGTATCATTTGCCGCAAAGCTAGCGCTGATTGTATGATTGACTGTCACGTTCGTGAACGTGTAAGAACTCACCGATCCCACCGAGGAACCATCCACGAGCACATCTGCAACCCGGTACCCGTTGTTAGGTGTAATCGTGAACGTCTGCGACCCTCCGTAGTTCACTACTACCGGTCCAGAAGGTGAAATCGAGCCGTTTGATCCCGAAGAAGCCGTGATCGTACAGGTATTGACCGCAAACGTGGCGTTGATGGTATGGTTCGCTCTGACATTCGAGAACGTGTAGGAACTTACCGCTCCCACCGTTACTCCATCCACCAGAACGTCCGCAACCCGGTACCCTGTATTCGGTATGACTGTAAAGGTCTGGTTGGTTCCATAATTCAGAACCACCGGTCCCGAGGGTGAAATGCTTCCATTCGCTCCAGCCGAAGCCGTAATCGTGTAAGTGAGCACTGTAAAGCTCGCACTGATCGTGTGGTTGGTGGTCACGTTCGTGAAGGTGTAGGAACCAATTGCTCCAACTGATGCTCCATCCACAAGGACATCCGCAATCCGATATCCCGTGTTAGGGGTGATCGTGAAGGTCTGGCTGGCTCCGGAATTGACCACCACTGAGCCCGCAGGGGTAATCGAACCATTCGAACCCGAAGAAGCCGCGATTGTGTAGGCATTGACCGCAAATGTGGCACTGATCGTATGGTTCGCCGTCACATTCGAGAATGTGTAGGAACTCACCGCCCCAACGGAGGAACTATCCACAAGCACATCGGAAATCCGATACCCTGTATTGGGTGTAATTGCAAAAGTCTGGTTCGTCCCATAATCCACGATCACTGTCCCTGAGGGTGAAATCGTGCCATTCGTTCCCGCTGTGGCCGTTATGGTACGTATTGACTCTTTCGCCCCATAGATCAGGACATTATGTAAAATTGGAGTCTGATCGGCATATATCCTTAATCGATGGCTTCCTCGCGATAGGTTCCTCCTGATTGTCAAGGCCTTTGCTTCACCAAATAACCGATCCCCGTTAAATGAGGTTTCAGTCTCCCATCCGAAGTCCTCGCCATCCAGCATCATTCTTATCTTGTCGTCATACCCGGCGTTTTCATGGGCGGAGGCTGATATGAAGATCGCGACCTCTTCATCGTTTGCACAATTAAAAGGGTATTCCTTCCACAAATAATAGCTGCCCCCGGGAGCCCTCTCATTCGGTTCTTGATCGAGAATGATATCTCCATGTTCTACTCCTAGAACGGTGACATCATAGAGGATCGGTGTAATGTCTGCATAAAGCCGAATAGAGTGGTTACCTGGCACAAAATTATTTGAATAAACAACCGTCTTATTTGCACCATGCAATTGAGCGCCATTAAAAGAATAAGCCGTATCCCAACCTAGGTCGATACCGTCAATTTGCATCCGAATATCGTCGTCATCACTGTAATCTCCATAATCTTCGGCTCTTGCCGTCACCAAGACAACATTCTTCCCCCCCGGACTCTGAAAGGAATATTCTTTCCAGAAATAGTTTCTTCTTCCATCCCCGGTTTCGTTGGGCATCTCTTTCAGCAGAAGTGCTCCACTAGGCGACTCGGAACTGCCTAATAGGCCATCGTAAATCTCTACAAAATCGACGAGTAAAGCATGCGGCTCCGTAAACCCTACATTGCTGTGTGGTTGGGTAGGATCAAACGGGTATACAAAATTGTCAATCCAGATATGAAGAGACTGTAATCCCACGGGTAAAACCGAATTTGTATAATGGACGAGATTATCATCAACGTAAAACGCAACATAATTGGAGTGTCTTTCGATCTTATAAATGTGCCATTCGTCGGTGTTTACAGTGGGCCCTAGATCAACATAACTTGTTGAACCTGTGGCTCCATTTCTCGTGATGGACAGCCACCAGCTTTGCGTAGGGTCAGACGGGTTATACTGCCTCATAAACCAGCAGATATCGGAATATGACAAATCCCCTGGCCACGGTGGCTCAAAATCCCAAAACCCCCACCCTCTTGTTCCAGGTCTCATAGGAGTTAGGGTCTTAATCCTCATCCTAGCCGTATAGTCTTGGAAGATGTTGTCCTGCGCTCCATGTGCGCCGATACCAGATCCACACTCCTGGTTACTGGTAGCGCCTCCTAAATGAAGATGTAGGACTCCATTGTGAACCCAGGGGGAATCCGTACATAATGAGTACCAAAACCACCAGGCTTTACTATCCCGGAAATCATCTCTCCTAAGCAGCTCAGCCCGGCTGGCAGTATAGGAAAATACAACCGCAATGAAAATGACAGTGACTATTCTAAGTCTATTTCCCATCCCCCTATCCTCCTTCCCGCCGATTTCTGGGTCCGAAAGCCCATCCGGATTCCACTTTACCATACATTCGTTTTTAGTACAAACATATACGAGCTTTCGGGAGGTAGAGCCATTTTGAAAATCAATTCTTTACCGCTCACGGGTCTAACCTGAACGGGCTTATCACTTAACAGATTGTTCAGAACATACACTCGAGCATTCTTTGTGGGAAAGTTTTTGACCTGGAGCTTCACGGTTCGATTTTTCTGAGTCGGGTTCGTCACCATGATTGCAAGCTTCCTGCCGACCCTATCGGTTTTTCGGACTCCAACCACAACCAAACCCGGAAGGGAAGTTGTCGCCACAATCTCACCACCTCCCAACTCACGGTACACATTGGCGAATACCCAGTAGCTTGGAAATAGTTTGTAACGTCGCCCACCACCATGCGTTCCGCGCCAATCTGCGAAGAGGCCATGTCCGACCCATCCTCCGAACCGATCAGCGTACGTGTCAGACAGGCGAAAATGAATGATGCCTTCAATCCCGGAAGGCCATAACTTCCCAAGGAGTGCCGCAAACCCCAGGCCTGCTTCTTTTGTTGAAAAATCCATCTGAGCATCCGGGCTTCCGTTTATCGTGTCAGCGAACTCCGTTACCCACACTGGACCATACTGAGTCAATTCCCGTATTCTTCCATCCAGCGCTCCCCAAAGAGCGGGTAAACCGTTCTCATAGGCATGGAATGTCCACATATCGCAACAACTATCTGGGTGAAGATTGTAGAAGGTCGTGCTCCAAGAAGTGCCATGAACTTCGTCTAGTCCTCCCATCCTAATCAGCGGCGACACGTCAGCCAAAGCCGCCCGGGTTTCCCGAGCCATGCGGATCAAATCAGTGGATGTCCCGACGAAAAACCCTCCTAAATTCGGTTCATTGATGAAGGTGAAGGATAAATGATCTGGCTGAATACCGCATTTAGAAACCAGCCAGCTCGCCAAGGCTCTTACAAATTCTCGATGCTCAGCATAATCCTTTGGAGGGAATGCTCCACCCAGTCCAAAATAGCCATTTGGATCTGTGGCGTTCCATTTTGCACTGAGCCAAATATTGATCTGAAATTCCATATCCGGAAATTCACTGACTAGCGATTTAAACATTTTTTCATACGTAATCGTCTTCCCCGAGGCTGCGTCTAACGAGAGGGTACGGGAAAAATCGATCGTAGAATAGCTAGGATCGCTATTGTCGTTTTCGGGTTCAAAAACATCCTGGGTAATCTGAACGCGCATGACATTGGCGTGTAGTCTGCGAATTCTCTGTAAGAAGAGAGTCTTGTCCTGGTCAACCCAGCTATATTCAACACCATAATACTCTGGACCGCGGCCAACGACATCCCTGTAGTCTACTTCCACAGTCTCAATGGCAGCGGCCTCCGTACCTATCAGTTCCTCCCCATCTAAGACACCCTCTGCAACACTCTGACTGGCATTAGTCACAACACGATTTGCAGTCTCCAGCTTCCCTACGACCGATGCTTTTCCCTGTAAGTCGCCTCCATTCTTATTGCATCTGAGGCCCGGGGCGATCAGGAGTAAACATATCATGAGCAGGATCCTATTTCTAGAAATCGATTTAAGCTGCAATTGTGACATGAGAGTCCTTCTCCTATTTAACGCACATGGCCTTTTCCAGCCCTTGATACCCATCTGACCGTCACGCTACGCGAAGGATGTAACCTTGTTGGAAAATCATCAGAACCCGCAAGATTCTATTTCCTTCTTCATCCCAGACTCTCTTCATGCTTTCATCTCCGATACCAGCTTTTCACGGCTTTCAGTGGCCAGGCCCAATCGGCTTTTCCCAGGATCAATCGGAAGGTGAAAAAACCAGCGAGGAGGAGACCGTTGAGAGGATAATAAAGAGTAGCTAATCCTCCCAGGTAGATGGGCAGAAGTAGATTCGGCACTGTCTCGTGCAAGAACTTTCCTGCACTTCGGCTGGAAGAATAAAAGGGATCGTATACTCTTCCGTTCTTTGCCGATTGCCCCATCTCGCGAAACGACACGATCAGGAGGACTGCATAGATGATAAAGAGGGGAAGGCCTCCCGTGATGAGCCATCGGTCAAGTGCCATGGGGCTCAGGCTGACCGATAGGATAATGAGAATCGTTCCGATGCCTAATTTGTCCATGGCCAGAGCGATCTCGTACAGACGGTTCAACTTTCCCATCGAGGTGCGACATCCCAGGGTACCGGTCTGGGTGCTCAGGTCTCTGGTTCGATCAAATCGCTGATGCGCAATTTCGAGAGTTGCCCCGTTGATCGTGGCCGCCAAGACGAACATTAGCATGTCATAGTGGCCGAACCGGTTTAGAGCGGCGAAGGCGAGAAATGTCGGGAGCGACCACTGAGCCAGCGCCGACACTGAAAGGCCCCACGCGCCACGCTCCTTTAGACGGAAAGGCTTCAAACTGTACGCACAGGTGAAAAAGGCCCATAGACCCCACAGGAGAGGGACCCTCGGCCGCAAAACAAATGGTAACCCGGACAGGAACGCAATGACCACCAGAACCGTCAGTGCTATCAATCCCTGGGAATAAGTCAAGTCTTTGAAGGCGTTCCGTTTGCCGTGGAGAGCATCGAGCTCCCGATCCCCCCAGTCATTGACCACATAACCAAAGGCTGCGTTCGCGATGGCGAAAACCGTGAACAGAACGAACTCGATGATGAAGGTCGGCGAGAATTGCCGGTTAGCCAGACCGATGTAAAAGAGAACGCTGCAGAGGAAGGGAATCTTGCCAGGACCCCAATCCCGCCAGCGGATAAATTCTGCAACCTTTGTAACGACTTTAGTCATTCGATTAAATATGGAAGATACCCATCGCTCTCATTTTCAAACGTTCATCATCTATTTCATGATTTTCGCTTCAAGAGCATTTGACCAAGAGCAATGAGCTTGTCATTTTTCCCCTGGAATATCTGGATCGCTTCGATGGCTTTGTTTGCACAATCCTGGGCGATGCTCCTTGATTTATCGACCCCGTATAACGTTACGAAGTTGCCATTATCCCTATTTACAGGTTTTCCTGCCTCCCCGGTATCTCCTACTGCATCCAGAAGGTCATCCACAATTTGAAAAGCAAAACCGAGGTTATTAGCATATTTTTCCAATGCCTCGATCTCATAGTCCTTGGCCCCTCCAATAATAGCAGCCGTGATCCCTGAAGCCACGAAGAGAGCAGCCGTTTTGTGGGTGTGAATGTAGTCAAGCGTAGCATAATCCATCGATTTGTTTGCAAATTTCAAGTCTACAAATTGTCCGCCCACCAACCCTCGAATCCCAACGACATTAGCCAGCTTGGATACGACCTTGGCTTTCTTGTCGCCTGGTAATTCAGGATCTTCCAATACCACCTCGTATGCTCTTGTGAGGAGCCCAATGCTTGCCAGGGCTGCTACATCCTGCCCGTAAATTAGATGGTTGGCGGGTTTTCCTCTTCTCGTGCTTGCATTGTCCATGTGAGGGAGATCATCCATGATCAGGGAAGCCGTGTGGATCATTTCAAGAGCACATGCCAGTGAGATCAATCTTTCACGGGGAACACTGAAAAGGTCTCCCACGACGAAGCAAAAAAGCGGTCGGATTCTCTTACCCCCTGAAAACAGTGTGTAATTGATCGATTCCTGCAACACCTTCAGCAGGGAATTCTCGTTCGACATGTACTCTTGAAGTTTTTTCTCGACGAGATTCTTACTTTCGTAGAAATACTTCAAAATCTCTTCCATTTATTTCCCTCCTCTTTCCTTCTTTACGGGGGTTTTTTCGTAAACCCCGCGGGTAAATCCGATCACCCAGTAAACCAACCCTAATGCAAACAGCAGCAAAACCAAGGGCCGTTTGGTGATCGATTCCGGCTGAAATCTCAAAAAGACCAGTACCGTCCTGCTGAATTTGACCATCGGCAACAAAGGAATCAGAAATGGTGCAAGGTTAGGGTTTCTGGCGATGAATGAGCCCTCCGATTGAATCACTTTGAGCACCTTCGATGTAATTGTTCCTATTTTTTTCTGATGATTCAGGAACTCTTTCAACCCTGATCGATGAATATGAAATACCTGAATGGCGGGATCCATGAGAATTCTTTCCCCGTTCTTACGGAGGTTGTAGTTAAAAACGAGATCCTCCTGAGGATAATACTCGCCCTGAAAAAACCCAAACTTACGAAAGATTCTGCTTTTATAGGATATATTGCAGGTGGGAATGTGAATCACTTCCCTTTTGGGTTGTTCCGGCAAAAAATCCCTGAACTCAGCAATGTACCCCGCCCACGCCACCGGATTATCCTTCTGATTGCCGAACTTCACGACACCGCCTATCGCACCGTGCGGTGAACGATGGGCTGTTTCGATTTTCTCCAGCCAGTCATAAGCAGCGATGCAATCGGAATCAATAAGTGCAAGGACATCCCCTTTCGCTTCTTTGATCCCTATATTTCGTGCAGTCCCTGGATCAGTCTTTTTCTCCAAGTGAATCAATTCTACTTCCGGAAAGTTTTCGGATACGATTTCAGGGGTTCTATCGCAGGAACTATCGACCAGAATGATCTCATAATCTCCACGATAAGATTGCATCCGAAGGGAACGGAGGCACCCTTCGACGGTGTTTTCGGAATTGTAAGAAGGTATGATAATCGATATCGTCAAGAGCGGTTTTCCCGGCCGTTGCGAACCCGAAGCCCTGAAGCAGCCCGGTTCAGGGCACCGCATGATGTACAGGGCAAAGGCCGCGGCAATCTCCCAATGATTAGATCCATCTGATGACGCGATACGCTATGCTCTACGCGGTTTGCTATTGCTCATTTAGGTGTGAAAATCAAGTAATGATGGTGAGCCCAGAACCGTTTGAAAATCGTGGGTGAATTTTCAAGAAAAGAATACTTCAGTATGTCTTTATCCAAACCTCCGTGTTTTCCCGAAAAATAATCGAGGATCGAGACGCCCTCGCCATTTCCTCTTTCGAAAGCCTCGGCCAATCTCTTAAGTCCAATAGCCTTCAGAAACTCCTCTTTCTTCATGGCAATATCTGGCCATGGGGGCACATCCAGGTATCCTCGTTCCTTCGTCTGCCACTTTAGTCTTTCCATAATCGCAACAAGGCTTTCCGGGCGAATGGGTGTCGTTTCCCCCTTCTTCCCAAGTGCAAAGCGCGTGACATGTGCGATTCCCCACATGTTTGATACGCAAATAAAGATCACCTTCCGAGTAACCCGGGTGAGTTCCTCTAAGAATCTATTAAGATCAGGAACGAACCGCAATGCAGCGAAATTCCAGCTTAAATCAAAATAGTTATTGCTAAAAGGTAAAGAATCGAAGTCCTTTCCAAAAACCATCTCTACTTCAAGGCGAATATCCTTCCAGACGTGCGCTATGAGCTCAAGCCTCTTCTCGTTGTCATCCATCAACGTTACAGGAACACCCTGCGCTGCCCACCACATACTATTGATACCAGAAATACCCGTCATACCGAAAGAAGGAGCTTCCAATATATTTTGAACGGAATATTTCCCCTTGATCCTTTCGAAATACTGATGCAAAATAAACCGCTCATAAGTTGTCCCCAAACCTTCATGATGATCTTCAAAATACTGTCGCCAAGTTAAATCAATTGATAACATTTTTTTCTCAGGCTTATTTTTCAGTTCTTTCCAACAAGTAGACCGGATATAAAGGAGAATCAATGATTTTTACGAACTCAATTCTTTCCCCAGTTTTTTTCCCAAAATACGCCTGAGGCCCTTTTAGTTTTGGTATTTTAAGTTTTCGTTTCTCAAGATCTTTATCAGTCAATAAATGTCGCACAATACGAGTCGGCCAATCAGAACGATCTACATAATAAACCCTTCTACCGTCAACGACTCCCTTAGACTCAGCGAGCGAAAAGAATCCCGCAAGGTGTGGAAGATTAATCCAGAACCTCCTTTCTAACCGCCTTAAGTATTCTTTATCTTCATTATATCTCTGTTCTAAATACCTATTCGGGCGGCCAGTGAGAAGGAAGAAATCCCTTTCATTCTTCATTAAATACCAAAAAGCCATACCAAAATTGTAATCAGCAATCATTATTTCATTGTCCCTATAATCCCTGCTCAAATCCATCATCACTCTTTCCAACTCTTTCGAATCCCTGATTTCCGGCCCTATAAAGAGCGAATACGATGCCATTCCATGCATACAAAGCAGTGCCAGCACAACTAGGTACTTTGATGCCAGAAACCTTTTATTCAAATGGACTACACGAGAAACCGCATAAGAAGCCAGGAAGCTTATCACAGCAAACGTCAGGATTAAATGGTCTCCAGAGATTAATCCCAAGTTCAGCAAATACAGAGAAAATGGAGCACAAAAGACTAATACCATTATCCAAATTTTCCTATTTTCTCTATACAGAAGAACAAAACCCACGAGGGCGACAAGTGAAAATATATTAAATGCTTTCCCATATACTTTAACTGTGTCGTAACACAACTTCATGAACAGGGCTTTGTATGAGAAGCTATCAAAGAATACCTTAGGGGAATAGACAGCCTCTCCAATGATGTTCATGATTCTCTTCAAATCCCAGAAGAGTAGAAAAAGTAGAGAGAAAAAAATGGGCAGAACGAAATAGGCGATTTCTTTCTTTCCATAGCCCTTCCAGAGCATCACACAGGCTAATGCAGGAAAAACCAGACTAGAGGTGGGGGTAACGGAGACTGCAACAAGAAAAAAAATGCTGGAGATCAGAGGCCTCTTTTTCATCATGAGCAATAAAGAAAGCAGCACAAATCCGAGTTGAGGGACATACACCTCTCCATGTTCCGAGAAAAACCAGAAATGACCCGAAAAGAGTAAAATACTGCCAGCCAGAAGGCCTTGAAAGCGGTCCTGTGTTAACTCCAAAACAAGGAGGTACATGCACACAACAGAAATAGCTCCAAAAAAAACAGAGAGACATCCGAGAGTTTCTAACGCAGAAATTCCAAACAGTTGGAGGAAAGAATGAAGTAAGAAGCCGATCACAAAATATCCAAGATGAATCAGAGGACCCTCTAAAGTCATTATGCTACGCGCATATGTATAAGTATCCCCGTTCATCGGGATTCTAATCATCCATGTAAAAAAGAAAAGTAAAGAAAATGCAAATAAAAATAATGCATCCCAAGACTGAGGTTCATGTCTTCCTAACCTTAAGCGTTTTAGCATCGAGGAATCGTATCCAAGAATTTCACAAACTCGTTCTTCGTATTTGCCGGCTCCACTCCCAATAAGGAACTCATCTCGCTCGTGTCAAAATGCCAATCTTTGAAAACAAGCTGAATTCTCGAAATCCATTTTTCATTGCGGAGCGTCTTTACAAGGAACAATATAGAATGAAAAGCAGATGTAGGTAATTTCAAGAAACGAGGGTAATGTTTCTCACGAAAGTAAAAGGAAACAAGGTCCGCCATCTCCTGTAAAAAAACGGGGGCTTCATCAGCAACAAGAAGTGTCCGATTTCCAATACTTTCAGTGCCCAGTATCTTAACAAAGACTTCTGCCAATTTATTCACATCGAGTAAATGAATCCTATTCCTCTTCAAAGGAAGCAATAGTAACCTTCTTCTTATCAATTTTACCAAGGTACACGGAAAACCATTATCCCCTTTTCCATAAGTAATGGTCGGCCTTACGATAAAGGCATCCAGGCCTTTATCGATGAACTCTTCTACTTTTTTCTCTGCTATAATCTTCGAATGATGATAATCGTTATCTCCATGCAGATCCGTCCTCGGATTGGCTGGCAACTCTTTGGGGATTGTGCCAAAAACACCCACAGAACTGCAGAAGATGAATTTTCGAATTCTGTTCCTTAAAGAATGTTCAAGGAGGACTTCAGTCCCCGATACGTTTACCTCGTAGTATTCTGCCCTCTTGGCTGTTCCCACACCTCTTACGGCAGCGAGATGGATAACATGCCGTATTGGGAATTTTGTAAAGGTATCATCCAGGATCCTTCGATCATAGAAGTTGCCCTCAACCAAAATTGCACCTCTACTCCTTAACCGATCGGTATTTTTGTAGTTCGTGGCCTTGCGAACTATGGCTACTACCTCGTACTCTTCGTGCGAAAGTAACCTTTCGATCACATGTGACCCAATGAAGCCAGTGGCTCCAGTTATCAAAACATACTCTTTTTGCATGTCATCTCATTGTGATCAAGTTCCGGGCTACTCGCGATAGAGTCCGAAAATGGTAGAGCATGTTGGTGTAATTTGCATTGGCCAACGGACAATAACAATCCCCTTTTCTTATCCTCCGTCGCATAATTTTTGCTTTCTCTGAAAACCAGATTCTTGAGAAATCGTAGCCAACCTCTCCAAGGTTACCAACAGGCTCTGCCTTCACGCAGCACATCCAAACATCTCCATTGGGAGCGATCTGGGCAGAGGCAATACCAGCGTAGCAGGGTATCACCTGACGTCTTTCACTAAGGATTCTCTTGACCAGGGCATAGTATTCCAACCTCAAGGCACGGGTCATCCTGCCGACGCGATTGAAATGATCCTTTCTTATCGCATCAGCCAGAAAATCTACAGCCAGGGCATAGTCTTTGAATTCGGGTGTAATATCAAAACCCATGTTATTCAATTCTATGCGTTCCTCAGCAATCTCAGTGACATAGGAATCCGGCCGAAGAGTTAGTAATCCCTCGTAAATACCTGGAATCCTGTTCACATTGAATTTCGATATGACCGTATGTACACCAATAGAAAGATTTTGTGCGTCCAGACTTTTCAAGGCCATCAGGGTTTCCACAGACTTTTCGTAATTCCCAGGGACTCCCCGGATGGCATCATGACTTTCCCCTACGTCATCCAAAGAAAGATTGATAATGATCTGCGATCCCTTACAGTGATCGGCAATTTGCTCAA
>Ga0315291_10003877_pt1 | contig 19190 bp, 7 predicted proteins | sample YL17G12_20_MG_FD_203070 | JGI IMG/M metagenome (GOLD analysis project Ga0315291, IMG submission 203070) | Sediment microbial communities from Yellowstone Lake, YNP, Wyoming, USA - YL17G12_20 | ecosystem: Environmental > Aquatic > Freshwater > Lake > Sediment | place: USA: Wyoming | collected...
ATCCTTTCGATTGTGCAGCTTCGGTAGATCCTGTAGCGATGGATGCACCACCACCGTTGATCTGGAAGTTGAGGATGCGCATTCCTGCGATACCCTGAATACCCTGCACACCTTGAATACCCTGAATGCCCTGAATACCCTGACTCGTTCCAGCCATACCTTGAATACCTTGAATACCTTGGATGCCTGTGGTACCTTGAATACCTTGAATACCCTGTGCGCCTGTGATACCTTGGATACCTTGAATACCTTGGATGCCTGTGGTACCTTGAATACCTTGAATACCCTGTGCGCCTGTGATACCTTGGATACCTTGTGCGCCTGTGGTACCTTGAATACCTTGAATACCTTGGATGCCTGTGGTACCTTGAATACCTTGAATACCCTGTGCGCCTGTGATACCTTGGATACCTTGAATACCTTGGATGCCGGTGGTACCTTGAATACCGGTAGTACCTTGAATACCCTGAATGCCTTGGATTCCTTGCGCACCAGTAGCACCCTGAATGCCGGTAGTACCCTGAACACCCTGAATGCCTTGGATTCCTTGCGCACCAGTAGCACCCTGAATGCCGGTTGTGCCTTGCACACCTTGAATGCCTTGAATACCTTGTGAACCGGTGATACCTTGGATACCCTGTATGCCTTGGATACCAGTCGTACCTTGAATGCCTTGAATACCTTGTGAACCGGTGATACCTTGGATACCCTGTATGCCTTGGATACCCTGAATTCCCTGTGCGCCTTTATCACCAGTGCGCGAGAAATCGACTGCCGTAGACATTCCGTTAGTTGGTAGAATACCACTTACAAACGCAACAGGAACTTTGCAATAGTTCGTTGCTGCAACGATTGCACCGTTGATCTTCCACACATCAACAGTAGATCCACCACTCGCATTGTCTATGATGGTCAGATAACCATCAGTTCCATCTGTGGTTGAGTCTGCCCATTGAGTGATGAATGCATTGACTATAGCACCCCCACTCGTATTCGAAATAAAGATATTGGTTACAGAAGCAATCGTTCCGTTATTGTAGCGATAGGTATTGACACCGGGATCCGCATCAGTGATTGTTGTAGAGAAAGCGTAGGTGAGTCCACCTTTGTTTCCAAGAACACCCTGAATACCCTGAATACCCTGTATACCTTGGATACCGGTAGTTCCTTGTACACCTTGGATGCCCTGAATACCAGTCGTACCTTGAATACCCTGAATGCCTTGCGCACCAGTCGTGCCTTGAATTCCGGTCGTGCCTTGGATGCCCTGAATACCTTGTGATCCGGTGATACCCTGAATGCCCTGAATACCTTGCGCACCAGTCGTGCCTTGAATACCGGTCGTTCCCTGAATACCTTGGATGCCTTGTGCGCCAGTGGTGCCTTGGATGCCTTGAATACCTTGAATACCGGTCGTTCCTTGAACACCTTGGATGCCTTGTGATCCAGTGATTCCTTGGATGCCCTGAATACCTTGCGTACCCGCACCTGTGATACCTTGGATTCCCTGTATGCCTTGAGCGCCTGTTGTGCCTTGAATACCTTGTAAACCAGTGATACCCTGAATGCCTTGAATACCTTGTGGACCGGTTGCACCGGGGGTTCCGCCGAGGTTTACATCCCAAACGTTGAACGTGCCACTACCACCTGTGGTCGCAATAGTTGCAACCATAGTTCCGTTTGCGGTGTAGTAAGCATCAACTGCTCCTTCCATCTTGTTAGTTGCATTATTTGCAATAACGACAGTTTGACCAGCCGAGTAAGCAAGCCCAAGACTAATGGTGAGTTGCTTGCTACCAGTTCCAATGGTGAGAGAGGTTGCAGATGTGGTTACATACCTATCGCCAGCCGTTCCAAGAACACCCTGAATACCCTGAATACCTTGAATACCTTGTGAACCGGTTATGCCTTGGATACCCTGAATACCAGTGGTTCCCTGTATGCCTTGAATGCCCTGCCGACCTTGAACACCTTGGATACCTTGAAGTCCTTGGATACCCTGAATACCCTGTGCGCCAGTAATACCTTGCACACCTTGAATACCTTGGATGCCGGTGGTACCTTGGATACCCTGAATGCCTTGTGTGCCAGTTCCGGTGGTACCCTGAATGCCTTGTGTGCCAGTTCCGGTGGTACCCTGAATACCAGTCGTGCCTTGGATACCCTGAATACCCTGTATGCCAGTGGTTCCCTGTACACCCTGAATGCCTTGGATACCCTGCGTTCCGACACCTGTGAGTCCTTGAATACCCTGAATACCTTGGATACCTTGTGAACCAGTGATACCCTGAATACCCTGCGTTCCGGCACCTGTAATACCTTGGATACCCTGAACACCAGTCATTCCTTGAATACCTTGAATACCTTGTGAACCGGTTATGCCTTGGATTCCCTGTGTTCCCTGAATGCCGGATGAACCACCGAGATTGATCGTCCATGCACTGTATGTGCCGGATCCGTAAGAATTCGTTACTTGAGCAACAAGTGCTTTTGTGCCATCATCATAAGTCGTGACAATGGCTTCTATGTAATTTGCACCTGTGTTTGCAATAACAATCGGTTGACCGGGACTATAGGCGAGCGCCTCAACCGTATCAATCGTGAGACTCTTTACCGTACCATCAATCGTGAGGGTGGAAGTAGAAGTAGAATTATAGCGCGAGCCGACGACGCCAGCCGCTCCCTGAAATCCTTGCACACCTTGCACACCCTGAACGCCTTGTGCGCCGGGGGAACCGGTCTTTACTTCGACATGACCAATCTGATTTTGTGGTTTGATTTCGACTTTCATTATCTGCTAACCTGCGGAGTGATCGTGATGATGCCCTCAAGTACGCGAATGACTACATTGCTGCTAGCAGCATAGCTTTTCATCTTCAGATCATAGAGATACCTGCCAGCCTTGATGTTGGCAGTATTAGCCGCATCCATGGAGAGAGAAATCTGTCCATTTGTGTTGGGTGCGACGATGGATACGAGGATCGTGTTAGCCGTATTGGAGTAATAGGACTTTCGGATCTGACAGTCAAATGTAGGCGCACCATTGCCTGTGTTAGCAAGGTTCATAGGCGTCCCATCATCGTTTGTGAGGTTGATGACAGTTGAAAAGGTCGTGCCTTGATCTATATTGAGTTCTGCATACATCGCGGATATTCCTCTGAGGATTCCACCTATTTAGGGTTAGTAGACAAGCATTCCGTTAGCATAAAACTCCGATTCCAAGAAGGTGTAAACCGTATGTGGATAGTCGAGTTCTGTAATAGATACAATCTCATTCTCATCGTCATCAACGTCAATTACACGGTCGCCTACCTCTAGTTGCTGCGCCATACCCAAACTCTTGTAGACACCAACCGGGTTGATGGCTGCGTAACCCTTGTCCTTGACAAAGAGCGGATGGTCTTCGGATACGTTGAGGATTCTACCATCGAAGAAGGTGATCCTGTACATCTCACGGAATTGCCGAGTGATGACTTCTGTAACCACCTTGTCTCCGCTACGAGAACGGATGGAATCACCGACCTGAACCATGTAGATAGGCTTCGTGGAGAAGTCTGCCATGGTGATGAGAGTCTCTGGCGTAAAGCAACATGTCGAGCAAGGAGAGCCGTGAGTACCGGGTGTAGAATCTGCCTCACCAGTTAACCTCACGGTGCTGCTTGACAATACGACACTATCCGAATTCCTACGGAATTCGATGGTTGCAAGAGCGAACTTCACATTCGGACCATCAGTAGGCGAAATCACATTCATAGACCATATTCTGTTTGCGTTCAGGTTCAACCATGAGTTATTTGCCTCACCCACCCATGCGATTGAGGTATTTCCACCGGTTATCTTCGTAACCCGAACATCGAAATAGGCTCCCAAAGTAGTGTCCGAAGGTTCAGAATCATGTCTCAACCATACGTGTGCCGATGCGAGATTAGCATACGTGTGTCCAAAATAGCCATTAGCACTAACAAGCAACACAACGTTTGCGTTGCATTGTCCACCATCTGTGGTCTTACCATTATAGAACTGATAGGTCAAACTATTCGCCATACCCAAACTGTCGGCACCCCGAAAAGTGAGCAAACTCACCGGAGCGGTAGCAGATATTGCCCCCGAATATCCAAACGAATTTGTAGGCACACCATTTGCACCGGTTGTGAAGGATACTAATTGGTCTTTGTTAGGATCAATCGCATACCAATCAATGATTATCCGCCCATTAGCACCGGCTTTTCCAGTACCGGCTGAACCGCCGCCGCCACCACCGGGGATGGTACCAGCAACATCTATTGCGCCTCCTACACCACCACCATAAGCGACACCACCTGCATTACCACCTGTAGTGGAAACACCAGTATTTCCGTTTGCCGAACCGGTTTCGACTAACGATAATGCGTCATATTGTCCCACATCCCAATAAGAATAAGACAGTGAAACATTACCACCATTGCCCTCAAAGGCAGTTTTTGAAGGTTTGTATGCTCCCTTGCCACCTGTCGCGTATATGTTTATGGTATTTGTGGCTGGACCGCTATAAATGCGCAACATAGACTGGTCGCCAGCCGATGCATTAGTGGATGAACCAGCACCACCTTTACCTATTATTATAGAAAATGCGTTGGAAGTACCACCAACTAATCCATAGAGTGTTTTCTTGAAGAATCCGGCACCACCACCGCCTTTATCTGCGCCGCCACCACCACCGCCCCATGTGCGTACATCACAACTAACTGCCGTTGCAGGAATGCTGATGTTTATTCTAAAATTAGATGAAGCACTGGCATCATAGGTATCTGTCTGAAACGGCGTCGTGCAGGCAGAATACGTATTCGCAACTTCCGCTAGTGAAACAGGTAGTGTGTTGGCAACTCCGCGACTCATGATTTACTTTCCTTCAAGAACTTTGATACGTGCGCTCAACTCTTTGATTGCTTCGATGAGAACAGGGACCAGACGATCATAGGAGACACGCTTATATCCATCGACTTCGTGAATCAGTTCTGGCAATTGTGCTTCGACTTCCTGTGCCAGAATACCGACTTGTGGTTTGTCATCATTGATACCCAATGATTTTGCAAGTGAATTCCACTTGTAGCGAACACCATTGATAGTGGAGAGAATATCCAATGGATTGTCGATGAATCCTAGAACATTCTTGAGGCGAGCATCCGATGCGGCTGCAAAGTCTGTGGCTGAAACAGTACCAGTCGATGCATTGAATGTGTAGGCTGTTGCCGATGTTCTGACCTTTGGTGTTTGGTTGGATCCGGCAGCGGCAACGCAAACTGGATATAGTGTCGCAGTCGATGTGTCGTTCGATGCATTGATAGCCGTCGAAGGACCGGTTGCACCTTGCGTTCCAAGAACACCCTGCGTACCTGTAGTACCCTGCGTTCCGTTGGTTCCAGTGATACCCTGAATACCTTGAATACCCTGTATACCCTGTGCGCCAGTAGTACCGGTCGTTCCCTGAATACCTTGGATACCCTGCGAACCTGTGATACCTTGGATACCTTGAACACCTTGCGAACCAGTTGTTCCAGTGATACCTTGAATACCTTGGATACCCTGTGCGCCAGTAGTACCGGTCGTTCCCTGAATACCTTGGATACCCTGAGAGCCATTGGTTCCTGTGATACCTTGGATACCCTGTGAGCCAGCGGTTCCTGTGGTGCCTTGAATACCCTGAATACCCTGTGCGCCGTTGCTACCACTGATGCCCTGAATACCCTGTGTGCCAGTACCGGTGATACCCTGAATACCTTGGATACCTTGTGAGCCGTTACTACCAACGAATCCATCGACACCTTGCGCACCTTGCACACCCTGCCGACCTTGGATACCTTGGATACCTTGTGAGCCTGTGATACCTTGAATGCCTTGGATACCCTGCGCACCAGTGATGCCAGTTATACCCTGAATGCCTTGAATACCTTGCGGACCAATCAGTGCCGGGTTAGTGTTGTCAACCGCGAACGATACGTTTGCGTTACCATTGACACCAGCACCGACAGTGACGAGGACGGTTGATGTGTTGCTGAAGTTGATGCCGTTTGCACCGGCAAGAGTTGAACCTTGGTTTGCCGATACGCGCACCGTGTTTGCAGCACTGTTCGCAGCAACGAGTGCCGTAGTGCCTCTGTCATATGCACTCTTGACGCCTGTTAGCGAAGCAGCATTGACTGAGCTTGTGGTGCTGATCGAATCCGATACGTTGGCTACCGTGAGAACTGTGTTATAGATGCCCGCAGTGCTGTTTCCGGTTGCTCGCCATACTCCGAGAGATTCTGAGAAGGTGATGAATGCATTACCGTTCGCAGGGTCGCCTAGATAGACACCGAACGAACCATCGCCGCGAGTGGTCTGAGCAACCCGCAAGCGATACGATGAAGAGTCCGACTCAGATGGTGCCGAGATTGGATCCTTTACCGTCAGGCTTGTGACAACCAGTGTGGCAATGTTTGCCGAGTAGACATTCATCGTTCCGAGAACGTTAGCCGAGGTTGTGATCAGGTTAGCGATATTTGCATTGGCAACTGTGACATTCGCCATATTTGCCGTCGCCCCGGCTGCATTGACGTTCAAGGTCGCAACGTTAGCCGTAGTGATGTTGGCTTCGGCTACGTTGGCGCGTGTGCCGACGATAAGCATGGATGCTGTGGAGTTTGTCGAGAACAGGTTCGCAACGTTTGCGAGTGCAATGTTGGCTTGTGCGCCAGCGGCATTGACGTTCAATGTTGCAACGTTCGCAGTGGTGACGTTCAGGCTGGCAACATTGGCGCGGGTAGATACCGTGAACATGTCGGCTGTTGCGTTAGCCGAGAACAGGTTCGCGACATTCGCAAGTCGGATGTTGGCTTGTGCGCCAACAGCATTAACGTTGAGTGTTGCTGCATTTGCAGTGGTGATGTTAGCTTCGGCAACGTTCGCGCGTGTGCTTACGGTGAACATGTCAGTCGTAGCATTGGCAGAGAACAGGTTAGCTACGTTAGCTAATCTGACATTCGCCTGTGCGCCGACCGCATTGACGTTCAGAGTCGCTACGTTCGCGGTGGTGGTGTTAGACTCTACCACATTTGCGCGAGTAGATACGGTGAGCATCGACACCGAGGCATTGGTAGTCGAAGAATTCGAAGTCGTTGTGTTGGCGAAGAACGACTGTGCGCCTACTGCATTAGCATTCAGGGTCGCAACGTTGGCTGTGATCAGGTTAGCCGTCGTAACGTTGGCAAGCGTGATACGGGCGTTACCAATCGTCGCAACGTTAGATACGGAGATATTGCCGAGAATGTATACGTTGGAGCTATTCGCAACGGAACGAACCGAGAACACACCACCGACGTTCATGATCAGGTTGCCGTTCGCATAGGTTCCTGTCGTTTCGATGAATCCGGCAGCGTTTACGTTCGCGGCTGAGAAGAAGGTGTTGTTGTAGAGGTATGTGGTGTAGGTGTTGCCGTTTGCGCGGAAGGTGCCTGCGATATCACGGAAGACGATATCTTTTGAGTCCGAGTAGAAGTAAGCAGTACCACCGTCCTGTTCGAAGTTCTTTGTGGATATTTTACCAGATACGCGAGCGTCGGCTGTAACGTCCAGCATCGTACCGGTTGCATTAGAGAGGATCAAACGCCCGACCGATAGTGTTACATTACCGGCAGGCTTGACAAAGTTACCACGCGCAATCTCATTTACATCATTCGCCATGAGATTGTCACGGATCCTCCAAACCTCAAAGGTATTGGTGGTTTGGATGATGGTAGTATTTGTTACATTAGCCATTCTTACTTACTCTCTAATAGTTGGCGCAACATGTCCTTTATGTCGGACACATCGCGCTTGATGGTATTTATCTCATCCTCTGTCGCCTTTAGTCTACGAAGAGCAATCATTTTCTGCTCATGCGTCCGAACGGCTTCACGGTCAGTGTTCAGGATTGCAAAGTTTCCCGTATCACGGACCAATCGCTCGTTTCCTTCCACCTTCATTCTCATGTCAACCCTCTGGTGTAGAGATAATTCTCAAGTTCTGGACATATGGGGCTACGGTCGAGTCAACGGCTGTCAGACAGACCTTGACTTGGAATTGCTTAAAGTTGCCGCCGATAGGGTATTGAGTACCATTCTCGGTGTACTTGAGCTTGTTTTCCATCAGGTCAGGACGGAATTCCAGTTCAATCATGGTGCGAGCATCCTTGGACTTGCGATCCACGGTCTTGAACATGCGAACCCACGACTTGTCAGCCAGTCTCTCAGGATCCTCGCTGCCGAGAACCTTGTAGTAGACCTCAACATCCGTACCATTAGGACGCACGATATCCATGAACACGCGAAGGTCGCCCGATTCAAAGCCGTCTTCCAAGGTCACTGCGCGAGTGATGTACTTCGTTCTGATATTTCCGCCACGCTTACTCGTTTCACCATGGACTGACAATCCAGCCGGAATCATTCCGCTGCCACCATTTCCGCTGGCAATGGCAACTGTTGGGGTTTCTACGTATCCGCTACCCTCCGAGTTGATCACGATGTAGGATACCGTGTTCGAACCGTCTGTATTAGCGACCGCAAATCCATCTGCCCCGGTTCCAGTGTTACCCGATACAGTGAGAGAATAGAAGCCAATGTTGAAGTTGTTGGATAGGTAAGTTTCACGGAACAACTGAGCCGCATCATTCATGGTGCTGTTAGCCGATCCGAAGACAACGTTGCCCGAAGTCGAAATCGCATTGTATGCCGCACCACGATTGGTGATGGAGATAATGCTGTTCGCGATTCCTGCATTGTTGATATCATGCGATCCGGCAATGACACCCAAAGTCTCCATGTTGAAGACTGGTGAAATGTCTGGATCCGATGAAGTGAACTCTGCAAGTATGCTCATCGAATTGGAATTGCCCAACACAATCTTACGAGTGTTGAGGAAGCTTGCACTTCCCGCCTTGTTCGAAGCATCCATCAAATCTCCATACTTGAAGATTTGCTGTGGCTTGACATAGTTGTAGTTGTCAGGCATCGAATTAGCCTTGTAGATACCCTTGACCTTGAAATCAACCGTTCCGACAGGGAATGTCAGTTTGTCGGCATTGATCAATAGGCGAGCAACATCATGATCTGCCTTTGGCACATCCTTGATGTTGAACACGGCTGAACCGGTTCCTGAGAACACGGCTTTATTGATGACGAACATCAGGTCTTCGTTCTGGTACGCAGTCCATGTTGTCGAGTTCTGCGAACGGAAGAACGAACCAGCATAAGGCTGTTCCGAAATGCGTTGTGGAGGATCTGCGCCAAGGACGTTGCCACCTAATTCTGCGATATAGACTTCGTACTCAGGAGAATCTGAGTAGATGACCAGTGCGTACTCTGTATCTGGCTGTAGATAGACAGGATCAGAGAAGGTGAACTTGGTAATCGTGTTAGCGTCAGAAGTGGATGGTGAGGTCGAAACCTTAACATCCTTCGCCTTCACACTTGAGGATGCGAGGTAGTTCGATGTTGGGTATCCGTTGACCACTTCTGCGATCTTGACTGATACTGGCAACTGCAACGATCCCTGCGCGAGCGAGGGTTTGACACCGAAGAACAAGTCAACGGATGTAACGAACATGCCGTAGTTGACCTTGTTCGAAGATGGCTTAGGTGTGAAGAACGTCTGTGCAATAGGGTCGCCCTTGCGGAATCGTGGAAACAATGCAGCGACTCTGCCTGCTACCCTACTTGCGACTATTGCCGGTTGTGATCCCGATGAAACCGGATTGACCACAGGTGTTGGTGACGATGGCTGTGATGTTGGTGGTGATGGACGCACAGGATTATCTGGTGGTGTAGGCGGCAGAGGTGGAATGAATGGACTCATTGAGACTGCGGCTTGTGATAGATCAGTCCGTTGCAGGACGTTACGTAATCCACCCGCCGAGAATCGCGCCGAAGTCTTCATCGTATAGTCACCATCATTGATGGTATCGGTATCGGTGATACTGAATACACGGTCGCCGGTCTTGAACTTGAAGTTTGGCTCTTCTGGAATGTTGAGGATGCCGTTCAATCCACCATTCTCATCGACCACAAAGTTGCCGATGGAGTATTTGGTAGTATTGGTAGGATCAACGTCCAATGCAGTCAACAGGGTGACGCGCTTACCAGATACACCAGTTACGCGCCGGAATGCTCCGAGTCCTGTGCCAGCCGTGAAGTACATGATGTTACCGACCGCCACGGTGACGTTCGAAGAGTTCAGGTAGACATACTGCCCACCGCCTTCGACCGTGTTTGCCTTGACGTTAGCAACGAGTCCCGATGAATGCTCATGAGATAGAACCGAAACCTGCTTCGATGTGTTAGCCGTCGAAATCAGGATGTTGTTTGCTGTCAGGTCTGTTAGCTTGACGTTCTGCGCACTTGTAGGTTTGGTGGTGTTGTTCGATGAACTCCACAACCATGTCTGAACGTTGGTTGCTGTCAGGTTGACCTTCATGGTACCGGTAAGCGGCGTGATAGCTAATACACCATTTGCCGTGTTTGCCCGATAGTAGTAGTCAACGCGACCGGTGAACGTCGCAACGTTGAAGTTACGAGTGCCGTCCGTTGTCTGGAATACTAGGTCGCCATTGGCAAATGCCGAGGTCAATAGGGTATTTGCACCAGTTGCCACGATATCGGCATTGATGAAGTTCTCACAAACGTAGAGCAGATTTTCGCCAGAAGATCCGACGACTTTCATGAACACCTGAGTATTGGAGCAATAGACGCCTTCATTCATTGCGAATACGTCAGATGTGTTGGAGTTGATTACTTGTCCGACGTTAGCCGTAGTCGTAGTCACAAACGAGACATTGTTCTCTACCTGCACGTTCGCAGAAATATCGAACAGACCACTCATGCTCTTCATGACGATAGTGGTGTTACCAGAAAAGTAGTTATCGACAATAGCAGTGAATGTAGGAGAAACATTCGAAGAACCCTGATACACTGTGTCACCCGCATTGATTAGCGGAGAACCGGTATTAGGAGTAACCTTAACGATCTTCTTCGAATTCAGGACAATCTTGTTGCCCTTCTGTGCAAAGTTATTCATGACAACTTCATCCAGATACAACCTGCCGATTTTCTGTGGACGTAGATTATCTGCGTCGAAGAATACATCTTGGCGACGGATATACGGAATCAGCGAGGATTCACTTACTGTCGTTGCTGTGGTGATATCTGCCATGGTTTATACCTTATTAACTTTCGATGTACGCTGGATTGCCATATTATGATGGAGAATGTATGCGCCTTCTTTCTCACCAGCCCAAAAACTCTTGTTGTGTGCGTCGATAGCGCGAACGAATTTGTCGCCTACTGATTCGACAGAAGTTACTGTCTCCCAATATGACAATCCACTCTTGAATACAGCAACCTTTTCACCCAAGACTTCTGGTGCCAGATGGACACCACGCAGGGTTGGAAGTGGTGCAGTAGTCGAGCAAACCAGTGAGGTTCCGTCTGCCGTAGTGACACGAACACAAGGCTGTAGCTCGGTGATGGCTTTCTTGACTGTTCCGAGGAACGTGTCAAGTGTAATCTCATCTGCGAGCCAAATCTGGTGGTCAGCTTCAAGTTGATATGCCTGCATGACATTATGATCATTGGTTTGCTGTGGTTCAACCCATGGAATGTAGCTTTCAAGAACCACGCACCCACCGCCACCGCCACTATATGTGGTAGTTGGTGGCGGAACCGTCACAGGAACAACCAACCTGATAATGTCAATTGGTGCTATTGGTGTTGGTGGGCTTGGCTGAACCGGAATCGCCCATACGATAGGTGGAGGCGAAGGGATGATCACCGGCACTGTGTTTGCTGGTGCTGGTGTTGCCGGATCCGTTGCAGGAACAGGAATAATAACTTCTGCTGCATTGATTGTTGGTGTATGGATTGTGGTGTTAGTTGCGTGTTCAATGAATGCATCAGCAAGACGCTCGGCATTCGTGACAACTTCAGCCACCAAATCTACCACCTGTGGTGCGCGAAGCACATCAGGTCGTAACTCTTCCGATACCCAAAAGTCCATTTCAGGAGACAGTACGCAGTCGCCTACGAATTGTGCGAACAAGAATGGCTGAACAGAGACTAGCTTGTTGCTCGTTACCGCCTGAGAAACCATAGGAGTCTCGGTGTAACCCAAGGTCATTGTGCGACGATTCTGAGAGACATTAGTAGTCGAAACCAACTGCATGTTGAATGGCACGTTGCCGATCTTTGGACCCATTTCGCCTTCTTGCATCGAAACGTTGAAGTCTGGATCCTTGTAGTCGGTGATATTGAAGTTGTTGAATCCTTCACCAATCACACCATACTTGAGCTTATCGGTACCGTCTTCATACTTCGAAGAGTCAGCCATTGCCTTGTTTTCAATGTTGTTCAGTGCGGTATAGTATTCAAGAGCTTCAACGCGCTTGTCGATGCGGGAAATATCCTTCATCGTGTATCGCTTGTTCTCGTTGTACTTCAACCGAACTTCATCAACCGTCGCGACGAATGGCGGTAGATAGATGGTGTAGAGGGTCATTGCATCTTCGTTGTCGTCTGGTGGTACAGGCACAGTCGATGAGGTGCCGGTGATGATGCGGAACTCCTTGTTCTTGCTCAGTACCAATTTGTCGATACGTGGCAGATAGTAGTCAAACGAGAGTTCTGCGGCAGCATCAGGGCTAGGCAATGTGCCGGTATCCAGCACACCACTAGAAACACCAATGCGACGAGTTGGACGGAAATCCAAGCAATCGCGCAGGTAATAGGTTCCTGAACTATCCGAGTAGTAGATTGGGATTGTGCCAGCCTGATAGATTGCATCTTCATAAGAGTCAACAGAGAAGTAGGATGCTCCCGATGGATAGCTATGATCGAAGAAGTCTAGATGCACGGTCATCATCGCGTTAGGCGAAGGATATCCTTGCTTCAAGGTCAACTTGGCATGTTCGTAGAGTTCGTCTGTCTGTCCGTAGTCAACCACAAAATTGTCGGTAACGTCTGTTACGTTGGTTGCGTCTGGTAATGCTGTGGTATTTCCAGCCAGAATCTTGCGAACCTTGACCACATCTGGAACATACAGACTAATACTGTCGCCGGGGAATATATTCGTGACTGTTGGTTTGATGATGTACACCAGACCATTTGCCACGTTGACCTGTGCCACGTTGCCAATATTCGGTACGTTGACCGTGTATTCTGGTGTGACTGCCGTATTTGCAGGGTATGTGTATGGGCTGAGTGTCAGGTTAGGATTGCTGTGGAATATCTTACCACGCTTCCGGTTGCCTGCATCAGCTTCCTTCACGATTACGTAAGCATCAATCACCGATACATCCGATGGTAGAGTGACCTTGATGCTGTTGCTCAAATACGAACTTACGGTTGCCTGACCCGATGTAGCGAGCTTGACAACCGAACCATTGGCATATGATGCGTTAGCAGATTGGCGAATTACTACAACAAGGTTGTCTTGGATGTTAGAATTGGTGATTGACCATGGAATAGATTCATCTGCCGTAAGAGTAGAGAAGTTGAATACACCGGCAGCACCAGCAATACCACTGATGTATTTGGTGTGAGTGTAGTCCACATTCACAAGGGATCCACGCTTTACGGAAGACTGTGGAAGACGGAAGATGATCTTTCTGTCCGAAGCCTCAAAGAATTCTGCATCACCGTTAAGTAGAAGTGACTGGATAGCAATGTTAGCATGGGCGTTTGCTGCCTTGACACTTCCACCGACTATGAGTGCTGCCGAGTTAGCCTCAACAATGGATTCGATATCCTTGATACCAAAGTTGAACTGAACGATGGTGTTCTGAATAGCAATCGCACTATCGTCAAACGGACGGTCCAAAGTGGCTTGTTTCGTTGAACCATCGTACAATGTGACTATACGACTCTGGTTGGTGACGTTTGAAGAGTATGTAGTCTGCTTGAAGACCGGAAGTGGGTTTGTTGCCGTACCATTTGCCGTGACCGAGAATACACTGTTGCAGGTTAGCCATTGTGCAGTGACGTTAACAACTTGCTTCGTTTCATCACCAACACGGATGATATCACCCACCGAAACGTTACCGGTGAAGGTAGCACCACCCGTACCATTAGCGCCGATCAGTCTTGAATTGACGTTGACGTTAGCCTTATCAATATTGCTGAGTGGTGTTAACAGGATAGGCAGCACGGTAACAGAGCAGTTGTTATATGCATTCGTCGCTGCTGATGCCCATGGTGGCAGTGTCAAATATGAGGTCGATGCGTTCGTTTCTAGGCGGAACACACGCGGCTTGATTGTAACGTCAGTCAGATAGATGTTGAACACACCATTGGAATCGCCATAGGTGTTGAGTCCATCTGTCGCAGGAATATCGCGCGTCAGGTTACGGATCTTTGCCGTACCGATCTTTGTGTTGGGGTATGTGAAGTTGTTGGCTTGAATAGCACCTACGCCTGCTGCGACGTTTGCAGCATGTACGCAGTGAAGGTCAACCACTTCCAGAGCATCACTGTCGAGGAACGATGATAGGTTTGAACCCCATACGTTCTTGAACTTGAGATAGTTGCCGTAAGAAACGTCGAAGTCAATATCTACCATGGAGCGAGTGTCGATGCCGACTGTACGTGGCTTGTCTACTTCCATGCGGAACGTGCCAATGGTTTCGAACTCAAATCCCTTTACATAGGCTTTGCCCGGTTCGATATTGATGATGTACTTGGCATCATCGTGTGATGCCGAAACAGATGCACGGAAAGGAACCACGGTGTAGTCACCGGATTCATCGAAGGTTCTACGTGCGAGAGTCTTTTCAATTTCGGAGTAGATAGGATACTTGACTTGTTTCGTGATAGAACCGCTTTCAAGACGCATCAATTCGAAGAACTTGGACTCATCGACAGCCGTATCCAGTGGTCGCGTCGAGAGATTCAGCGAGAACTGGTAGCGATCCGCGCCGGGAGCCTGATAGTTGAATGAGTCCTGTGCCGGATCCAACAGGGTTGCATCCACACCATAGTCCACAACATCATCATTGACTTCCAGACCAATCTTAACATTTGCTGTCTGAGTGTATGCCGATACGACAGCCGTTTGAGGCGTAACAGTGACAAAATATCCATCGACGTAGAAAATACCATCGTTGATGGAAGCAATTGTTCCCTTGCCGATAGCGGTTGTGACACCGGTAGGTGGTGTTGCTGGTAGTTGTCCGACGATTTTTGCGCGTGTGGTAGTGCCTGCGACCTTGAAAACGTCTGCCAACGAGAAGTCAACACCCGAAAGGTACTTGACTAGAAGGGTTGGAACGCCGCCCGAAGGGTAGTAAGAAGCGAGAACCTTAGCCTGAACGAGCGAATCCGAGTCACGCAGGATGATTTTATCAACGAAAAGGTCGAGTTCAATGTCCGCATTGTTGTATGTTTCATCCAACATGAGGTAGGTGACACCATTATCCAGTGCGATATTACCGCCGATGACAGGAGAGCCATCTTGGAAGATATGGTCGCCAAATGCCTTGATTTGGTTCTGTAGAATCGACTGAATCTGAGTCAGTTCGCGAGCCTGTACTGAAAATCCCGGCTTGAACAGGATTTTCAGGTAGTTGTTGTCTTTCGCGTTCTGTTCGAAGTCGTCGTTATATGGTTGAACATTAAATTCCATTGGTGTTTCCTGCTCTTAGAATGAGAGAACCAGACGAATTTGCTCTGTCTGATCCACATCACGAACGATTTTGTCTCTGTTCTCAATATATAGGAGATCCCCGGTAAACAGGGTGATATCAGGCGCAGTTTCGCCTAGAATGGTGGCTGTTGCAGCCGAAGTGTTGCCTGTAAGAGTGCTTCCGACCACCACATTACCCGATAGATTGTTCACATACAGGTAGTTTCCGCTCGCATCCCAATCAATCACGGTGGCTGTAAAGTTTGCAGCCGCTAGTGAGGTACCGATATACACGGTTTCGTCGTTGGTGTAGTTGGAAGTACCGGGATTTGTGAGTGCTAATTTAGTGGTCATACGATAGACCGAACCATTCGCAAAGACCCCATTCGCCAATTTAGGATCACTCACCAACGTAATCTGTCTGAAGTCGAAAGGAACAACCGATGTTCCGACCGGAATCGTGTCATTCTCGGTGCCGATCAAGTCCACAGCCGTCATGACCGAGTAGCATCCCAATTCGGTGACAGGATTGAATCCATGTCCTCCCGGTGGTGAAATGACTGCGGAGAACGATGCAATGTTTCCGTTTGCAAGATGGTTCGAACCGGGAGTGATGTAGACATTCGCTGTCGTATACCCTGTTCCACCATTGAGGATGTTGAGGTCTGTGATGACACCCGACTGTACCTTGGCTGTGACTACGGCACCAGATCCATCACCACTCACACTGACGATTGATAGTGAGTTGGAATTGCCCGATTCACCACTATCCAAGAAGTAACCGGTTCCACCACTGGTGATCGTGATGATATCCAATCGTCCATCGACTGCCCCGGCTACGACCGCATTATCTACTATCGCAGGCATCCAGCTTGAAGTGAAGAACTTCTGCTTCATGCCATACGGAATGGTGTAGAGGTACTTCCACTTGTAGGAATCACCGGTCAGGATGTATGGATTCTCAGGAAGTTGTCCGTCAATGTCGATAGTAGGTTCGATTGTTGACAGACCATCATGATTGTTGAAGAGGCACTTGAAGACCTGATCCTTGGAGTTACGCACGTAGAAGTTGTTCGCGAACTGCGGATAGGTGTTGACAATGCGAATGAGTGCGACGTTGAGATAGGTTCCGCCTTCTCCGACCATGTTGCTGTTGACCGAAAGTGTTCCGGTACCGGTCGATACGATTTCCTTGTATCCATCCTGCGGCGAAGAGATGTAGATCAGGTTGCCTGTCGCGACATTTCCGGCAAATATTGCCGTGTTCTGTGTGATGGTTACCGATTGGAAGTCACCGGTTCCTAATGCGAGCGTTTCCAGATGTGATGCAAGATCAACTTGATCCGTGTAGGCATCATACTGAACTCCTGTCACCCAATCGACGCGAGGAACGACCAGTGCAGTATCGGCAGTCTCGACCTTCTTGATTGCGATCATGTCGCGGAAGGTCTGGTTGCGATACACAGTCGAGTAGACGGCATTCTCAATCTCACCTGCCAGTTCAGGGTCTACGGCATCGCCCCAACGCACAGGACGCCCGATTGCCATGTAGGTATTGGCATCGACCGGGAACATTGCCTCCTTCACATGGAGTGCAACTTCGTGCTTTAGTAGTTGTGTGATTGTTGATTTCATGTGCGATTATACCCTGATGATATCGTAGTCGTAGCCAACCGAATTGTAGTCAGGAACGACCTGATAAACGAGATTGGTGTTGGTAGTGCTGATGGCTGTATTTAGGGTCAAGACATTGCCAGAAATGCCACTGATGGCATGTGCTAGAATCGTATTATTGACGTTCATTCGGATCGTGTCGCCGGTCGCGAGGAAGTCCGATACGGCATTCACGTTGCCCGAAATCACGACCCTTGTGTTGGTGCCGTTGGTTGTGAGTCTTCCCTGTCCGATGTAGATGAAGTTGGACTCTGTATTGAGGGACGTATTGTTGGTGATGACCGTGATTGTCTTGGCTTGCGAACGCAGCGGAGCAGTGGCATCCTTGATCAAGAAGGTATCGCCTTCGACCATGTAATATGAATTAGCGAATTCGGTTCCGCCTTGCCCGGTAACGACCGGACGATAGGAGTTCGCGACCTTGACCTGAGTGCCGACCTTGATAGCACCGATAAGGTGAACCGTCGTATTCGAAGTGATCGAAGACTCAAGATTGGCTTTCGAGACAGTGCGCGAGAGCATCGACATACCGATAGGATGGACGATATCCTTCATCACGCTGCCGTATTCAGCCAGACTTTTCTCTGATTCGATGATGTACGAGTAGTTGTGATAGGTGTTCGCATCCTGCATCTTCTTGTCCGATGACAGGAATCCGTCCGTATTCAGGTAGAATCCGGTGAACTTGATCAGTCCGTTGAAGAATTCGGCATAGCCTTTCGCCTTGCCGTTGCCATAGAACATAGGGTTGTTCAGTCCGCTCGCAATGACATTCGCATCGTATGTCGATGGCGCAGGCACCTTGGCAGAGGCATTGACGGTGAAGACAACACCACCTTCCGAAGTGAATGACAGGGCATCACCATAGCCACCGGCATAGTCGAACAGGCGCAGGAGCTTGGTCGAGCGGTTGTACGACTTGACGATACCAGAGAACGTCGAGGTCAACAGGGTCGCACCCTGATAGACGCGCTCGCCTTCAACAAACGATTCGCCGTCAAGGATTGGATTGATGATCGTGTCCATGACCTTGAACGATACCAACGGAGTCGAGATATAGTCGAATCCACGGTAGAGCATTCGAACGTCCTTGACGCGCCCGATTGCTCCGGTTACGACCTTTGTGGAAAGTCCTTCACCGAATCCATAGGCACTCAGAGAAGCGTTAGCACCACCGCCGCCAGAAGTAACAGTAACAGTCCTTGTATCAACATTGCCGTAGTATCCCTCACCACGATTAGTGATAGTGGTTGTGATGATAGCGCCAGAAGAAACGTTGACGTTCACGGTTCCGGTAAAGCCGTAGCCGCCGCCACCGATGGTGATGGTATCGCCATTCGCATAGCCGTCGCCGGGGTTGTCGATGTAGACATGGGCAATCTGCCCGTAGATGCCTATTGGTTGCCGCCAGAGTTGGTCTTCGGCTGTTCCGTAGGCATAGGCTTCTGATGCATAGGTTTCAAAGTACGAAGAAGTATTGATCGTTGGATCTGCGCGGAAGCCGTAGCCACCGTTGATGATGTTGTACAGTGCGACTCCACCGGTATCAATCGCTTCGAAGTTCAGGACTTGAATGATCTGGCTGTTGATGTTTGCCGCAATCGCACTGTTGAGAATCGCATCGACGGTGTAGGTTCTATGCGAGTTTACTGTCGTAATGAGGTTGCCGGTCATGAGCGTCAACGGACGACTGTTTGTGTTCGCGACCGCATAGAGAGTGACGGTAGCTGGTGCGCCGGTCCATGAGGTATTCGCAGTCAGGATCTTGCCGGTAATGTTCGCGGTCTGGTAGGATCCGTTCGAATCGGCATAGAAGTCTTCGTATTGATACCACTTGTTCGCGCCGCTTCCCGGTG
>Ga0315291_10003878_pt1 | contig 19186 bp, 20 predicted proteins | sample YL17G12_20_MG_FD_203070 | JGI IMG/M metagenome (GOLD analysis project Ga0315291, IMG submission 203070) | Sediment microbial communities from Yellowstone Lake, YNP, Wyoming, USA - YL17G12_20 | ecosystem: Environmental > Aquatic > Freshwater > Lake > Sediment | place: USA: Wyoming | collected...
GTTCCATGGCCCACATTATGCCTTGCTTCTGTAATTCTGCCAATGTCAATGTTCATCAGGCCCTATGCCTGAGTAGTTACATTCTGCCAATGTCAATGTTCATCAGGCCCTATGCCTGAGTAGTTACGATGAATCTAGGTTCAGCCTGGCCTTCTCAGCGGAGGCCCGGCGACTCTGGCCTGACGAAGACGCCCTGGAGCGGGATTTGAAGGATGGCCGGATCGTGCTCCTGCTGGACGCCCTGGATGAGATGCTCGTCAACCTTCCTCTGGCCGAACGGGACGTGCGGCTGGAGCGACTGAATGACTTTCTGAAAGGGCTTGGTGCGTGTCCGGTTGTGTTGGCGTCCAGGGTGCGCGAATACCCTGTTTTGACCGCTCTGAAAACAGAGTACACGCTGTTGGAACTGGATGACGATCAGGTGGCCGCTCTTGTCAGACACAGGGTCAAAGAGCGAGCGCGGGCCGACGCTCTGCTCCGAAGGCTCAAGGAGCGAGGACTGCACGATTTCGGGCGAACTCCGCTCACCCTGGGCATCATCGCAGACCTCTTTCTTGCGGGAAGGCTCCGATTGGAGCAACTGAACCGCGCAACCCTTTTCAGGGAGTATGCCGAATTCTTGCTGGAGCGGGAGCGGGATGACAAGGGAACTCCTCTTGATGTGCGCGCAGTCATGGATGCGCTGGCCGACCTGGCGCTTGCCCGGCGAGAAGGGCGGGAAGATCCCCACCTTCCCGGCTTCGTTGAGTACGAGCACGCGCGATGCGCAAGCCTTCTGAAGCAGTATGAGACGCGGCTGGAGTTCTGGCACGAGCAGTTGCGAGAATACTTCGCCGCCCGCGCGCTTCTGGAACGCTGGCGGCGGGGCGAAAGCCTTGAGCCGCTCCTGGCAGACGCCGCCCAGGCGGAGACGGTGGCGCTCATGGCTGAGGAGTTGCAGGGCAAGGAGGCCGATCGCTTCTTTGATCTCCTCCTGAGCAGAAAGCGGGGTTCGCTGGCCAATAAGGCTCTGGGATGCGGCGAGGTCGTGCTCGTTTCGTCGCTTGGGAGCATCACCGAAGAGTATCGCGCGCGCGTGGCGGAGGTCATCTTGGATACGATGCGAGGGATGCCGGGCAAGCCCCAAATGCGTGCTTTCGCGGGGAAAATTGTGGGCAGAAGCGGCGACCCCCGCTTCCGCGCCGACGCCTGGTTCTTGCCGGATGACGAGATGTTGGGGTTCATCCATATCCCCGCTGGACCGTTCCAGATGGGCACACCGGAGGAAGCGATTCCTGCTTTGATGAAGCAGTACAGTGGCGGGCGCAAGCGGTACGAGGCAGAGGTTCCTCGGCATGTGGTGAATCTGCCAGAGTTCTACATTGCCCGCTGGCCCGTGACGCTGGCACAGTTCCGGGTATTCGTGGACGACAAGAACTACGAGGCGCAAGGCTCTTGGCGGCACCTCAGCGGTGCGGACAATGAGCCGGTGGTAGCAGTTACCTGGCATGATGCGATTGCCTACTGCCATTGGCTTGGAGGGTGCCTGAAAGGCAGCTCACTTGAACCGCTGGCAGAATTACTTCGCGGCGGGCAGTGGCGCCTAACGCTGCCCAGCGAGGCGGAGTGGGAGAAGGCGGCGCGGGGCGACCGCGGCGGCGAATTCCCCTGGGGCGACGAGGCCGACCCTGACTGCGCCAACTTTGACAAAACGGGTATCGGAACGACCAGCGCGGTGGGGTGTTTTCCCGATGGAGCGAGTTCGTTCGGCGTAGAGGAACTGAACGGCAATGTGTGGGAGTGGACGCGAAGCCTGTGGGGTGCGGATTGGTACAAGCCACTTCCGTACCCTTACCAGCCAGGCAAGGAGCGGGAGGACCTGGCGGCGGGCGACAAGGTGCTCCGCGTGCTGCGCGGGGGGTCGTTCAGTAATGGAGCGAACCTCGCGCGGTGCGCGGCCCGCCTCGGGGACAACCCGAGCGTCTCCCCCTGGGACCTCGGGTTTCGTGTTGTGGTGTCGCCCGTCGGCCTCTGATCTCTGATTTCTCTGGACTCTGAGGGGATGGGGTGTGGGGAAGGGGAAACCCCTTCCCCACCGGATGCGAAAGTTGCTGCTTCCTGCGGAGGCGGTGCTTTGGGGGCAGGCTGGGGACAGTCCGCGTGCTGCGCGGGGGGTCGTTCAATAATGAAGCGAACAACGCGCGGTGCGCGGCCCGCAACAGGAACAACCCGAACAACTCCAACAGGAACAACGGGTTTCGTGTTGTGGTGTCGCACGACCTTCCAGCAGGCCGGAAATGCGCGGCGGTTACGGCTTCCGCGCCGAGGCGATGAAAGACGGCGCAGCCTGCTCCTGGCCGGGCCTTGCGTTATGTGAGGTTCGGGCGAATACAGAATAGGCGCGCCTCCTGGGTTCGTCCCTGAGGCGCGCCGCCTTTTGGGGTGTCGGCCCGAGGCTAGAAGCCGTCGGGCTAAGAGAACGAAGCCCTGCGGGCTGGGTTCAGCCCCTTGGGCTTTGTCCTCTCAGCGCGGGGCTTCCAGGCCCGCGGCTCCTCAGACAAGCCCCAACCCCGTTTGACGCGCTGCTCCGTCTCTGCTATCCTGTCTTCAGGAAGGATTCCCTCGTGGAGAAGACAGAACACTCTCGTCGTTTCGGCCCCGTGGATATGGATCAGATGCGGCTGCTGGCGAGCCTGCCGCCGGGCCGCCGCATTCGTGCGATGCTCCATACCGCTGACTTCGTGCGCGGGCTGATACGGGGCCGGCTACGGCGGCTGCACCCCGACGCTACAGAGCAAGAACTGGGACTGATGCTGCTGAAGGAGTTGGAGCGTGTCAACCGAACGCAAGGCCGACCTTAGCCTATTCGTGGACATCCTGCACTCTTTGGAAGCGATTGATGTGCCGTACGTGATCATCGGCGCCTTTGCAGCCGCCGCATACGGGGCCACCCGCGCTACCTACGACATTGACATTGTCGTTGACCTTTTGGACAGCCACATTGAATCCCTTGTTGTGCGTTATCCGCCGCCCCGATACTACGCAGACCCAGAACAGATGAGGGATTCCATCCAGCGGGGGATGATGTTCAACATCATTGACGGCTACATGGGCCAGAAGGCAGACCTCCTGCCTGTGACAATGAATCCATTCTTTGCCCAGGTGTTGGCAAGGCGCGTCCGTCAGATGGTTGAAGCGCCCGGCTGCGAGCCACTTGAGGCTTGGTGCGCTCGCCCGGAAGACGTGGTCATTGGGAAATTGATGGCCTGGGCCGAGGGACGCTCCAGGAAGCATGAGACCGACATCTATGACATGCTCGTCTTCCATCTCCTGGAACTTGATCCCTCGGCTCCTCTGGATGAGAACGCTGTGAACGCCGCCGCAATGGTTCTTGGTCCAGATGCGGCTCAGTTATGGGCGGCCTTGCGGCAAGCAGCGCGGAAGGAGGCGCAGCGCCAGAGGGGAGAATACTGACTTCCGTACATAGCCCCTTCGACGAGCTCGGCCCAGTGTCCGCTACAGAAGCTCGACGGGCGCGAAGAAGAGTAAGAACGCTTTATTGCTTCGCCATGACTTCAATGGCCCATGCGAGAGAGGGAATCATGCCAACCGAGAAGCGCCACCCGTGGGTGGAGGTCAAAACCCGCCACGGGCTGCCCGCCGACCAGGTCATTTCGGCGCTGCAAAAGGAAATCCGGCGCGGCAACACCGAAAACGCCGTCCTGCTGGCCTACGAGATGGCAGTCACCAGCCCCGCGCTGGAGGACTATCTGTGGCAGCGGTTGATGATTATCTCCGTGGAGGACATCGGGTTTGGCGAGCCGCGCGCGCCGGTGCTCGTGAACGCCCTGCGCCAGATGGTCGAGACCTTTGACCGCGAGGTGGGCGAGCGCAGGCTTCTTGCCATCCACGCCGTGCGCTATCTGTGCGGCTGCCAGAAAGACCGCTCCAGCGACGAGATGCTCAACTGGGTCAAGCACGCGGTGGAGGCAGGCGGCACGCGCCCGACGATACCGGACTATGCGCTGGACATGCACACCGCAGAGGGCCGGGCCAGGGGACGAGGGAAGCGGCACTTCTACGAAGAGGGCGCGAAACTGTCGCCCGAATTGCCCGACCGCGAAATGACCTACCGCCAGCGGCTGATGGCATTGCTGGACGATGGGGAGTAGTCGCAGGCCCCGGACTTCCGAAGTCTCCGAGACTTCGGAAGTCCGTAGCCCTATCAAGGTAGAGGAGTTGTCCATGAGCGAGCACGAAGTGCGCCACTATCACTCCGGCAGGTGCAGCAAAGGCAGACTTAACGCGCACCGCACCCTCAGGGCCATCGGCATCCGTCCGGGCGACGTGGTTCTGGACGCGGGGGCCGGGTTCGGCTTTTTGTCCGCTGCCGCCGCGCCGCTCGTCGGCGACGGGGGCAAGGTCTATGCCGTGGACATCTACGAGGAGGGGATGGCCGCCCTGCGGGCCGAGGCTCAGCAGAAGGGCCTTCGCAACGTGGAGGCCATTGTCGCGGACATCACCAAGCGCACGCCCCTCGCGGATGCCAGCGTGGACGTGTGCGTGATGCTCAACGTCCTGCACGGTTTCGTCGCCAACGGCGAGACCGGCAAGGCGGTGTCGGAGATCGCGCGGGTGGTCAAGCCCGGAGGCACCTTCGCCGTGGTGGAGTTCAGGAAAGCGTCATCCCGCGACTTCATATTGCGGCGTGTGGCGCGCGCCGTGAAAAGAAGGCTGTCGCGGGTCTCGCGGCGGTTCGCTGGCGGCCCGCCGCAGACCGTGCGCCTGTCGGCGGAGGAAATCGTCGCGGCGGTCACTCCCCACGGCTTCCGCCGCGTGCGGACAGCACACGTAGGCCTCAGGCACACGATGGTCGTGTTTGCGAGGGAAACCACAGATCAACACGGATGAACACGGATTGATTCGGTAGGGGCGATGCATTGATTGTTGATTGACCCGCCTGCAAGCCGAACTGGACAGACAGAGGAGCGAGTTTGACAGACAAGGAGGACAAAAATGGCACTGTTTGAGCAATGGGAATACATGACCAAGTTTGTCTGGGCCAACATTGACCGCGAGGGCGCCAAGGATTATTTGCAGCGTACGTGGCCCAAGTGGCAGAATCCGCCGAAGTACACACCCGAAGCCATGATACCTGAACTCAACGATTGGGGAAAATACGGTTGGGAATTGGTGCACATGGAACCAATACCGTCGCCCGGGAAAAACTATGATATCGGTTATGCGCATGGTGGCACGGGGGGCGTCGACTGGAGTAACGTATACTTCTGCGTCTTTAAGCGAAGGATCACGGTGGAGGTCTGAGATCTCTGCTGCGACCAGGAACTGTCTCTCAGAAGGGAGTGCTATATGCAAAAATGGGAATACCTATTCGCACAGTGCGACTACGATCACAACAAGAAGAGATGGCGTGTCCGGTGGGTCAATAAGGACGAATTGCCAGATTGGCAGAATGGGCCATCCCTCTCCGAGTTCAGCAATCAGCGTGGCGAAGAAGGGTGGGAGTTGATCGCTGATATAGAACGTGGTGAGGGGACTATCATATTCAACCGCAGACTGACTTTCAAGCGGCCCAAATAGAGCTAGGACGTTCCACACGCTGGCCTGAGTTTGCGCGGCCAGCCTGTGTATTGCGCGCCGAGAACTCTATCCTCTGCGATCTCCGCGTTCTCTGCGGTGAAATAACCTGGGGGTATACCAATGGACACCAATTCCCTCTATTACGGCGACAACCTGGACATCCTGCGGCGGTACGTCAAGGACGAGACGGTTGATCTGATTTACCTGGACCCGCCGTTCAACTCCAACGCCACCTACAACGTCCTCTTCGCCGAGCGGAACGGTTCGCAATCCGCCGCGCAGATCAAGGCATTTGGCGACACCTGGCACTGGGACGAGGCCGCCGCTGCCGCCTTTCACGAGGTGGTGGAGGCGGGCGGCAAGGTGTCGCAGGCGATGCAAGCATTCATGACGCTCCTGGGCGGCAACGACATGCTCGCCTATCTGGCGATGATGGCCCCGCGTTTGGTGGAATTGCGCCGCGTGCTCAAGCCCACCGGCTCCATCTACCTCCACTGCGACCCGACGGCGAGCCATTATCTGAAGGTGCTGATGGATGCGATTCTTGGGCCGAAGAACTTCAGAAACGAAATCGTGTGGAAGCGCAGGACGGGCAGCAGTAGTGCCGTCCACACGTCCAACAAGTTCGGTGTATGCACGGACAGCATCTTTTTCTACGCCAAGTCCGACAAGACACCTCTGAATCCTCAGTACAGTTTTGACGCCCCAGGATATCAAGCCTACATTGACAAGTTCTTTAAGTATGTGGATGAGAGCGGCAGGCGATATCAACTTGCTGATCTCTCAAACCCTTCACCGCGCCCCAATCTCATGTATGAGTACAAGGGCTACAAGCCGCCCAGGAACGGATGGGCGATCTCAAGAGAGAAGATGGAACAATGGGACAAAGAAGGGCGATTGTACTTCCCCACGGATAAGGCTGGACGTATTCGGAGAAAACGGTTCCTTGACGAACTGAAAGGAAAGCCTATTCAGACTCTTTGGGATGATATTGAGCCAATCGGCGCCCAGGCCGCCGAGCGCCTCGGCTACCCGACGCAAAAGCCGGAAGCGCTGCTGGAGCGGATCATCCAGGCGTCCAGCAACGAGGGCGACGTGGTGATGGATCCCTTCTGCGGGTGTGGGACGGCCATCGCCGTGGCGCAGCGGCTGAACCGGCCGTGGATTGGGATTGACATCACCGTGCTCGCCACCGCGCTCATCAAGACCCGCCTGCGCGACGCCTTCGGAGACGCCGCCTCCTATCAGGTGGTCGGCGAGCCGGTGTCGCTGTCCGAGGCCGCCGCGCTGGCGCAGCAAGACCCGTTCCAGTTCCAATACTGGGCGCTGGGGCTGGTGGGGGCGCGTCCGGTGGAGCAGAAGAAGGGCGCGGACAAGGGGATTGATGGGCGCATCTACTTCCACGATGAGGCCAGGGCAAAGACCAAGCAGGTGATCCTGTCGGTGAAGTCGGGCCACACGACGGCGGCGCACGTGCGCGACCTGCGCGGCGTGGTGGAGCGGGAAGGGGCGCAGATCGGGGTGCTGCTCACGCTGCAAGAGTCCACGGCTCCGATGCGCTCCGAAGCGGCCAGCGGGGGGGTCTACGAGTCGCCCTGGGGCAGCCATCCGCGCATCCAGATTCTGACGGTGGCGGAGGCGCTGGCGGGCAAGGGGATAGACGCGCCGCCGCTGGGCCAGGCGAGCGTGACGTTTAAGAAGGCTCCGCGGGCGAAGGAGGAGGTTCCGGAGCAACAATTGCGGCTGGGGGAGGAATGAGGCGGCGAATGGCGGCCGCGAATCAGCCACGAATGACGGCCACGAATGAATTCGCTAGCCGCCGAATTGATTCGGCGGGGATGGGGCCACGAATGAATTCGCGGCCTAAGACCGGAAACATGCTGGAAGCATGTTCGGGGATGAGGTCAGCCCGTTTCCAACGGGCTTTCTGTGCTAGACGCCGGATTCATTCTAGACGCCGGATTCATTCTAGACGCCGGATTCATTCTAGACGCCGGATTCATCCGGTGGGGGTGGGGCCACGAATGAATTCGCTAGCCGCCGAATTGATTCGGCGGGGATGGGGCCACGAATGAATTCGCGGCCTAGGATGGGAAACATGCTGGAAGCATGTTCGGGGATGAGGTCAGCCCGTTTCCAACGGGCTTTCTGTGCTAGACGCCGAATTCACTCGGCGGGCCTGCGTACGCCAGCCTGCATGTGTCGCGCGGGATATGCCCCGAATGAATTCGCGGTCTAGCAAAAGAAACGCGCCGAGGCGCGTTGGAACAACCGGCCCCGCAGGTTGCCGGGTTAATTTCTCAAACTTCATCATTCGGCGGGCAGAGGAGGATGGATATGGCCTTCTGGCGAACCTATTATCACCTCGTGTGGGCCACCAAGAACCGTGAACACCTGATTCAGCCAAGCATTGAAAATCGGCTCTACGCCTACATCGTGCGCAAGGCAGCCGAATTGGATGTGCGCATCTATGCCATCAACGGTTGGTTTGATCACGTTCACCTGATTGTCTCCATCCCACCCAAGCAGGCCCTTGCCGATGTTGTGAAACACCTCAAGGGCGCCAGTTCGCACGACCTCAACCACGCATGTGGGCTTGATTATCATTTCGCCTGGCAACGCGGATATGGCGCGCTAACATTGGGCGAGCGCCAGCGCCCGATGGCTGAGGAATACGTGCGAAATCAGAAAGTCCACCATGATCAGAAGACGCACAACACCTGGCTTGAGCATTCGCCTGAACTGGATGAAGGGCCGATAGATACGGGCATCGCGCCGGAGCCGGTTCCGCCGGCGGTTCGTGAAAGCCGCGAACTGTACAGCGCGATTGGGGAATCGCCGTTCTAGCCACAAATGAGGCTGCGAATGATCGGCCACGAATGGCGGCCACGAATGAATTCGCGGCCTGGGACGGGAAACATGCTGGAAGCATGTTCGGGGATGAGGTCAACCCGTTTCCAACGGGTTTGCTTTGTTAGCCACCGAATTCATTCGGAGGCGTGAATGACGGCCACGAATGAATTCGCTAGCCGCCGAATTGATTCGGCGGGGATGGGGCCACGAATGAATTCGCTAGCCGCCGAATTGATTCGGCGGGGATGGGGCCACGAATGAATTCGCTAGCCGCCGAATTGATTCGGCGGGGATGGGGCCACGAATGAATTCGCGGCCTAGGACCGGAAACATGCTGGAAGCATGTTCGGGGATGAGGTCAACCCGTTTCCAACGGGTTTGGGGTTCTAGCCTCCGAATTCACTCGGAGGCTCTGTTGGAGTGAGCATGAAAATCGCAGCAGTCGTATTGACGAAAAACGAATCGCGGCACATCGGGGAGTGCCTGCGGACGCTGGAGTGGGCGGACGAGCGGGTGGTGTTTGACTCGTTCAGCGACGACGACACGGCGGAGGTCGCCCGTGCGTGCGGCGCGTGCGTGATTCAGCACCCCTTCAGCGGCTACGCCTCACAGCGAAACGCTGCTCTGGAACAGGTGGATGCGGACTGGTTCTTCTTCGTAGACGCCGACGAGCGCGGCACGCCGGAACTTGGCGAGGAGATTCGCCGGGTGGTGGCTCAGCCCGAAGTGGGATGGTGGGTTCCCAGGAAGAACATCATCTGGGGCAAGTGGATTCGCCACACGGGCTGGTCGCCGGACTATCAGATGCGCCTGCTCAAGCGCGGGTTCGCGCGGTACGACCCGGAGCACGAAGTACACGAGGTGGGGCTGCTGGACGGCGCGGAAGGGTTTCTGCAAAACCCGCTGACCCACTACAACTATGAGACCGTGCGGCAGTTTCTTCAGAAACAGGGCCGCTACACGACGTATGAGGCGAAGATTCTCCTGGAAACGTCCGGCGTTCCGCGCGCCCGGGGCCTTCTGGGCCAGCCGCTGCGCGAGTTCTGGCGCAGGTTCGCGCGCCTGCAAGGGTACAAGGACGGCGGGCATGGCTTGCTCCTCAGCCTGCTGATGGCCTATTACGCCTTCCAGCGGGTGCGGATTGCCCGCAGCATGTCGGACGCCAGGCAGGGGGCTCCGCGTCCATGAGGAAGGCCTTCGTCCGCCTCAACAGGGTTTTCCACCTCGCAGCAACGGTGCTTCTCCTCATGCTCCTCCCGGTTGGGCTGGTTTCCGACGCCTATCCTCAGGGGAAGTCGCTGGAGCAGAAACTGGAAGTGCTGACCGCGGACAAGCGGTTCAGCATCGGCTTGTGGGAAGCGAGCGCGCTGGCGGACAAGGCCTGGCAGGCGATCCGGGGCGGTCCCGCCGACGACCAGGGGGCGCGGCAGGTGCGAGAGTTCTTTGACCTGGTGTCCCAGATTCAGCAGTTGCGGGGCGAGGCGGAGCGCCTGGCCGGGGAGGAGCCGTTGCCGGAGGCGCAACTGGCGGGGATTCAAACCCGGCTTCGCAGCCTGTACGAGCGCCGGGACAATATGGAAAACCAAGCCGAGAACATTCTGGCTGTCCAGGTGACGCGGGCACTCCTGGCGGAGCAGTTGCGCACGCGAGTTCTCTGGTGGGACACCATCTGGCCGCCGGTGACGAGCGAGTTTGTGGACTTGCCAATGCTGCTGGTTGTCTCCCCGCGCAACCGCATCGAGCGGCGCGTGGATTATCTTCTGCTGCCCGACCTGTCTGTGTCCGAGATGGAAGCCATTGAGAACGCGATCCAGGAGATGAACTATTCGGGGCTGGTCACCCGCATCGGGGGGCTTTCCACGTACCCCGCCATGATTCCGGAAATCTATGGCCTCGAGTTCATCCTGGAAACGATGCCTCACGAGTGGGTGCACGATTTTCTGGCCTTCTACCCGCTGGGGTGGAAGTATGGGAGTTCGGGACCGCTGACGACGATGAACGAGACGGTCTGCGACATTGTGGGCAGCGAGGTCGGGCAGTATCTGGCGCGGCAATACTATCCCGAATATGCCCGAGTGGAGGCGACGGAGTCCTCCCCACCGTCCTCGGAGCCTTCCAAGCCGCCGGAATATGACTTCGGGGCGGAGATGCGGAAAACGCGGCTGCGCGCGGACGAACTGCTGGCGCAGGGGAAGGTGAATGAGGCCGAGGCTTACATGGAGGAGCGCCGGGAGGAACTGGCGGATCACGGCTACTACATCCGGAAGCTAAACCAGGCGTACTTCGCATTTCACGGCACGTACGCTACGGGGCCGATCTCGGTGGACCCCATCGGCCCCCAGTTGAAGGAGTTTCGCAAGCGGTCGGCTTCGCTGCGGGAATTCCTGCTCACGCTGGCGCAGATGGATTCGTACCAGCAACTGTTGCAGAAGTTGGGGCTGCCCTTGCCGACACCGACGGCAACGCAGCCATAGAGCCAACATGCTGCCCAGACTTCCGAAGTCTCCGAGACTTCGGAAGTCTGGGCAGCGCTAATCCTCAGGCTCAAACGGCTGGACGACGGGCTTGCCTTCTTCGTCCTCTGTCAGGTGCTGGACGCGGAGGCCGAATTGGTCCAGCAGAGTCTGGCAGCGCTTCGCCAGGAGGCTGCCCCGCTCAAACAGGCGGATCGTGTCCTCCAGGGGGAGGCTGCCCGCCTCCAATTGCTCCACCAGTTTCTCCAACTCGTGGAAGGCTTCCTCAAATGTGAGGGCTTCCACGTCTCGCTCTGCTTCGCTCATGTTGTTCCTCCTCTGGGGCATCCTCGGTGACCGCTCCGCCAAACTGCCCGTCGCTGACGCGAACTGAAATCGCGTCTCCCGCTCGCACCTGCTTCGCGCTCCAAACGATTCGGCCCGTTTTTCGCAGAGACACAATGGCGTAGCCCCGCTCCAGCGTGGCCTGGGGGTTGACGCTGCTCAGGCGCTTCGCCAGGCCGCTCAAGGCAATTCTCTGGCGAGAGAGCGCCTGCTGGCAGTGGATCCCTACAAGACGCTGGTATTCGTCTGCGCGCTGCCGGAACCTGTCCACCTGGCTTCTGGGCGATGCCTGCCTGAGCGCTCGGCGGGCGTAGGCGAGACGGTTTGCCGATTCCTCCATGCGCCGGGCGCTGCCCCGCGCGACCGCTTCGACCATCGCGCTGATGGCGAGGAGCAGTTCCTCGCGGTCGGGCGTGGCGATTTCGGCGGCGGCGGTGGGGGTGGGGGCGCGCACGTCGGCCACCATGTCGGCGATGGTGAAGTCAGTCTCGTGGCCCACGCCGGTGATGACGGGGATGCGGGAGCGAAAGATCGCCCGCGCCACCCGCTCGTCATTGAAGGGCTGCAATTCCTCCAGCGAGCCGCCGCCGCGGGCCAGGATGAGCACGTCGCAGTCGGTGTGCTGGTTCAGCCGCTCCATCGCGGCGACGATCTGGTCGGGCGCTTCGTCCCCCTGCACCTGCGTCGGCGAGAGAGTCACCTGCACGCACGGGAAGCGCCTTTGGAGCGCGTGGAGGATGTCCCGCAGGGCGGCTGCCGTCGGCGATGTGACGATCCCGATGTGGCGGGGGAAGAGGGGCAGGGGGCGCTTGCGCTCTTCGGCGAAGAGGCCCTCCGCTCCCAGCCGCTCCTTGAGACGCTCCAACTGGATGTAGTATTCGCCCAGACCCGCGGGCAGGATTTCGTTCACGTAGAGTTGATACGCGCCCTGGACTTCGTAAACGCTCACTCTGCCGTGGGTCAGGATTCTTTCGCCGTCTTTGGGCAGGCGGGGAAACTTCGCCGCCGTTGAGCGCCACGCCACGCACGAAATCCGCGCGCCCGCGTCCTTGAGGTTGAAATAGACGTGCCCTGACTGTGGACGGGACAGTCCCGAAATCTCGCCCTCCACCCAGACGTCCGCGAGCGTCTCGTCGTCTTCCAGGAGCGACTTGATGTGGGCGGTGAGCTGACTGACGGTGAAAGGAACCGAGAACAGAGATGGTTGCATGTGACCTACTCCCATGAAGCTTTGGGTCGGGCCAGTGTCAGCGCCCAGACGAAGCGCGCTCCGGCCTGCGTGGCGGCGCGGGCGCAGGCTTCAAGCGTCGCGCCGGTGGTGCACACGTCATCCACCAGGAGGACGGACTTCCCGCCGAGCACCGCCGGGTTGCCCTGGAACGCCTCCTGGACGTTCTGCCAGCGCTGCTCCATGTTGAGCGAGACCTGGGGAAGGGTGTGCCGCACGCGGCGCAGGCCGTTCTGGGGCGCGGGGATTTGGAGCGCCTGGCCGATCTCTCTCGCCAGGAGAAAGGATTGATTGTACCCGCGCTCCTTTTCCCGCTTGCGGTGGAGCGGGACAGCCACGAGCAGGTCAGTGGGGCGCTTCAACTTCTCCCACTGTCCCAGAAAGAGTTGAGCCAGGGGCTTGCGCAAGGCTCTCTGGCCGTTGTATTTGAAGTTGTGGATGGCCGTTCGCAGCGGTTCTTCAAACCATGCGATGGAGTAGGCGTGTTGCAGCGTGGACGAGCCCCACGGCTGGGGCGTGGGTTCCTCGGCCCGTATGTTGACATAACTAATCTGGCTGCGGCAGACGTCGCAAAGCCACTGTCCGACGCGACCGCACCCGCCGCATTTCGGAGGAAAGACCGAGTCCAACAGAGCTTCCCAGGTTCTTCCGAGGAATGGGGGGAGGTTCATTGTCCGGTTATTCCAGCAGTATTTGGTCTGCGATAGCAGTCTGCGTGCTCTGGATTGTGCCGGCGGGCAATTCCACGATGCATTGGCATCCTCGCACCATCGGCCCGACCCGCCAGGGCCGGAGGGACTCATCCAGACGGATGATTCGGCTGTCGGTATCAAGGTAGAGCACGTCTATTGGGAACCGCATGAAGAACATGTGGATGCTGTTGTCCCCAAAAAGAACGAGGCCCTCGCCAGGTGAGAGCGAAGGCCGTCCCATCAGCCCGCGGAGCCTGGCCCAAAACGAGCGGGCAGCCACGGCGCGGTCGGCAAGGGTCGTCTGGCGCGTGCGGTTGAATACTCTCAAAAGACCGTCCCCAGCACGCCGGAATGGAGAAAGACGAGAATGGCTGGGCCGAGCAGGATGATCCAGAGGCTGGGGAAGATGAGGAGCACCAGCGGGAACGTCATCTTCAGAGGCGCTTTCTGGGCCTGTTCCTCGGCGCGCTGGCGCCGGCGAATCCGCATTTGCTCCGATTGGATACGCAGGACTTTTGCGATGCTGACGCCCAACTGGTCGGCCTGTATGATGGCCGCGACGAAGGCTGTCACCTCAGAGACGTCCAATCTGGCGGCCATGCTCCGGAGCGCGTCTCGACGGCTGTGCCCCATGCGCATTTCCGCGATCAGTCGTCCGAAAGCCTTGCTCAATTCGTTGTCCCACTTCTCATTCACCCTGGACATGGCGGCATCCAGGCCCAGCCCCGCCTCCACGCTGATGGTCAGCAGGTCAAGCGCGTCGGGTAGCGCGTGGAGGACTTCCTTCTTGCGGGTTTTTATCTTGCCGCCGAGCCAGACAACCGGCAGCGTGAAGCCGAGCATCGCCACCAGGAGCGAGAAAAGGATCCTCTGGGCGACTGAGGTGTGGAGCAGCATCAGCAGAAGGAAGGCCAGTGCTCCCAGGAGGACGGCGGCAAGCCCCCTCACTCCCAAGAAATCGGTCGCGCTCCAGTTGTTGGGGTTGCCTGCCGCTTCCAGTTTTAGCCGTGTGGATTCCACATACTGACTGGGCAGGAACCGCGTCACGAACCGCGCGCTGCCTTTGACGATCGGCTTGAGGACTCGCTCGGTGAATGGCTCGGAGAGTTCCATCTCCTCCAGGGACAAGGGACGCGCGCCGTATTCGGCAAGGCGCTGTTCCACTGGGCTTGCCCCTTTGGGCGACGCAACCCCGATGACAATCAGCAGAATTGCCATCATGACCAGGAAGGCTACAAGTGCAGGAATTAGCATCTCCACTACCTCACCACACGAAACCTTTGAATCCTTCGCTAGAATTCAATCTTTATGATCTTGCGGATGACCATGAAACCGGACCCCATCAGCAGGACGATGACGGCTAGCATGGCCCACCCGCAGGGGTCTCTGAACAGCGACAGCATGTAGTCTGCGTTGATGAAGTATAGGAGCAGTCCCACGGCAACCGGCAGCAGGCCGACGATGATGCCTGTACCCATCTGCTGGGAGGTGAGAACGCGGATTTCGCCCTGGATGCGGATGCGCTCGCGGATGGTGAAGCCGATGGTTTCCAGGATTTCGGCCAGGTTGCCGCCCACTTCGTGCTGCACGTTGACTGCGGTGATCATCAAATCCAGGTCGTCGCTGGGGACGCGCCGGAGCATGTTGTTCATGGCCTGTTCGTACGAAAGGCCCAGGCCAATCTCCTTCACCACGCGGTCGAACTCAACGGAGACAGGGGGCGACAATTCGTGCGACACGGTTTCCATGGATTGTAGCAGGCTGTAGCCGGAGCGGAGCGAGTTGGCGAGCAGGCTGATGGTATCTCCCAGTTGGTTGCCGAACTCCTTGATGCGTTTTCCCTGCCGGCGGCGCATCCAGATCCTGGGCGCGAAGTATCCGGCTATTCCTGCCAATGCGGACAGGAAGAAATCCCGCTTGACCACGAGCATAAAAAGGAAGGCCAGCAGCGTGGTGGCCACGGTAATCAGAACGAACTCCGAGACGGTGAGTTTCAAGTCCGCGCGAGCCAGCTGGGTAGATAGGTTCGCCGCGAACTTCTGGCTGCCGATGGCGCGGTTCAGAGTGGATGTGATCTCCACACCCTGGCCGCCGGAGGGGGAGGCCAAGCCGTCGTCGCGGGCCGCGTACTGGTCCAGGCGCGAAGAGACGGTAGACCCGCGCTTGGAGAGCAATTGTACGCCACCGATGACGATAAGCAGTATTCCCAGCCCTACCAATACCGCTACAACTAAGGCCACTGGCATGTGCCTACTCCTCCCATATCCTAGAGGTTCTTCTTCACAATGCCGAAGGTTTCAACGGGCACTCGGATATTGCTCGCTTCCAGTTTCTCCATGAACTTCGGGCGGATTCCGGTCGGGCGCAGGCGGCCGACGACCTTGCCGTCCTCAATGCCCACCTGTTGGAACCGGAAGATGTCTTGCATGACGATGGTCTCGCTTTCCAGCCCGACGACCTCGCTGATGCTGGTGATCCTGCGCACGCCGTCGCGCATTCTGTCCTGATGCACGATCAGGTCAAGGGCCGACGCAATCTGCTCGCGGATGGCGCGATGGGGCAGGTCCATGCCCGCCATGAGGACCATCGTCTCCAGACGGGCCATGGCATCCCGCGGGCTGTTGGCGTGCAGTGTGGTCATGGAGCCGTCGTGGCCGGTGTTCATGGCTTGCAGCATGTCCAGAGACTCCGCCCCGCGCACCTCGCCCACAATGATGCGGTCGGGGCGCATACGAAGGCTGTTGATGACCAGGTCGCGGATTGTCACCTCTCCCTTGCCCTCAATGTTAGGCGGGCGCGATTCCAGGGTGACGACGTGCTCCTGCCGCAGTTGAAGTTCGGCTGCGTTCTCAATTGTGACGATGCGCTGATCGTTGGGCAGGAACCCGGATATGATGTTCAGCGTCGTGGTTTTTCCTGAACCGGTGCCGCCCGATATCAGGATGTTCAAACGACCCACCACACAGGCTTTCACGAAGTCTAGGGCTTCCTGCGTGATGGTGCCGAATTCCACGAGTCTGTCAGCCGAGATGGGGATTTTGGCGAACTTGCGGATGGTCAGGATAGGGCCATTCAGCGCGAGCGGCGGGATGATGGCATGGACGCGGGAGCCATCGGAGAGACGGGCGTCCACCATGGGAGAGGCTTCGTCCACGCGGCGGCCCAGCGGCGACACAATCCGGTCTATGATACGCGAGACCTGTTCGTCGTCCTCAAACCGGATGTTGGTTTTTTCAATCCGGCCATTGCGCTCAATGTAGACCTGCGCGAAGCCGTTGACCATGATTTCGGTGATGGAAGCGTCGGCGAGCAGAGGTTCTATGGGGCCGAGGCCGATGATGTCCGCTACGATCTGCTCAAACATGCGGTGGCGCTCGGCGCGGCTCAGGACGATGTTTTCCTGGGCCAGGATGCCGTTGTACAGTTCCTCAATGGCGCGCCTCACCTCTTCGGGTTGAGAGACGTCCAGTTTTTCGTCCATCGCCGCGACGAGGCGCTCCTGGATCCGCGTCTTGAGATCCTTGTACGTCTCCTCGCTCTGGGTCGTCACGACGGGCTGTCTCGCCCGCAGTTCATCCAGACGGGAGGCTTTTTCTGCCGGCTGCGTTCCTTCTATCCGTTTCAACAGTGACATCGTTCACCTACCTTGCGCGAATCGCATCTTCGCGCCAACCTGCTATGCGCGCCCGAAAAACCCCTTGCGCTGTGGCAGCGCTGCTTTTTCCGGGACAGGCGCTTCTTCTCTCTTCTGCGGCTGCGCCGAGAGTTCGGCCATGAGTCTTGTGGCAAGTTCCAGAATAGCCTGCGCCAGCGGACTCTTACGGTTTCCAAACACCATCGGGATTCCCTCGTTTGCCGCCTGGAGGACGCTCCTCTCATCTACGGGCATCCGCGCGATCACCGGATGCTTGATGCTGGCCTCAATGTCTCTGATGTTGATTGCTCCCTTTCGGTCGGCCATGTTGATGATCAGAGAAGCGCGCTCTTCAGGGTACTGCAAGGCGTCTGTGACTTCAAAGAACAGTTTGGCGTTCTTGATGGCTGGGATGTCGGGCGTCGCGATCAGCACGATCCGGTCCGACATGTCCAGGATGCCGAGCATGAGATCGTGCAAGGACGACCACGTGTCCACAATGACGTAGTCAAACGTTTCCAACATCAACGACAGGATGGCCTTCAGATGCTCCGGGGCCACCAGGTCGGCCAGTTCTGGCCTGCCGGGCGACAGCAGTGCTTTGATGCCTGAGGAGTGCGGTGTCAGCACACTGGTCAGCATGTCTGTGTCCAGGTCTTTGATCTGCGGGATCAGGTCGGCGATGCTGCGTGCCGCCTGCAGGTTCAGCAGAACTGCCACGTCACCGAACTGCAGGCTGGCGTCCACCAGGGCCACTTTGTGATCGGCCAAAGTTTGCAGGGCGATGGCAAGGTTGACGGCAATGGTGCTCCGCCCGGTGCCTCCCTTGGGGCTGAACACGGAAATCAGTTTGCCCTTGCGTTTCCCCGGTCTTGCGGTCGCTGTGGGGCCTTCTACCCCGACGCCGACCCGCTCAAACGAAACGCGGCGGCTCATGCCCATCTCGTGTACGCGCCGGATGCTGCCCACGAGATCGTCGGCTGTGAACGGCTTGGTCAGGAACTCGCGCGCGCCCGCCAACATGGAGCGGCGCAGGTAGTCTGGGTCGGCCTGCACCGACATCATGATGACCTGGGCGAACGGGTACTTCTGGGTGATGGCTTCTGTGGCCGTGATGCCGTCCATGCCCGGCATGTTGATGTCCATCAATACAATGTCGGGCCGCAGTGCCTCGGCCTGGCGCAGGGCCTCCTCGCCGCTTGCGGCCGTGCCCACCACTTCCAGGTCGGTTTCAAAGTACAGCAGTTTTCGCAGACTCTCCCGCGTTTCAGGGATGTCGTCTACGATGAGCACACGGGTTTTCTGCTGGCTCTTGTCGGCTTTGGGCATCTACGCTTGGCACCCCTTGGTCGCGCTACTTCGGCTGCAGCGATTCCAGAGACTCTTCCCGCTTGACTGGCACAGTGATGTTGAACCGGGCCAGAATGTAATCCAGGGTGACCGATTCTGCGCTTGCTGGTTCCGCGTCATTCGGGTTGCGCAGGGCGAACTCCACCAGAGCCTGCGCTTCCTTGGCGAATTGGAGCACCAATGCGTCCTGCTGGCTTACCAGCAGCGTGATGACCGCGGGCGGTGGAGGGGTAGGCGCGGGCTCGCCTTCTTTTGTTGTCGTCTGTGTCTCCACGGTCGTTGGCGGAATGTACCAAGATCCCACTCTCAGGACTTCAATGTTCTGGAGGGTTAGTTGTGAGACCAGGCGGGGAATCTGCTTCCCTTCAATGTCGCCGGAGATATTCCGCTTGAGCGGTAAGCTCACCTGAGTATCCTTGTCCACGTCCAGAAAGTGGAACGTGATCAGAACGTCCACGCGGTCTCCCGTTCTCAGGGCATAGGATACGCCGCTCAATTCGGAGATTGGGAAGGGGTAGGCAACCATGCCGGGCGGGACAAGGATGGAGCCTAGTTCCCCGGTTTCCGCCAGTTCTTTTCGGTCGGCCACCATCTTGGCCTGGACAACCTGGCCTGAGAAGATGGCCGTCTTGGCGTACTTGCCCGACAGGTCGGCCAGATTTATGACCGCATCGGCGGGGGCGGTGTCGGCCGGCCAATCGCGGAGTTCCACAGCCAATGGGTCAATGGTCTTGCCCATAGCAATATCCTGGGAGGCCACTGCGACCTTGCGGGTGGTCACGGGCTGCTCGGGGACCGGTGCCGGTTTCCGCAGCATTGTGAAGGCAAGAAGCCCCGCCACGACCGCGAGTATGATTCCCACGAGAAGTAAGAGCCTGGATCTGCGTTTCATGCGACCCTCCTAAGCGCTTCAATCTGGGGCGGGCGTATCATGCTACTACGCATATTGTACCCCGCTTTTGCAAATTTCGCAAGCATTGTAATGATACAGCATGAACCTACTGGCGGACAAGCGGCGCCCGCCAGTAGGTTCAGGACTTGTCTCCAGTCG
>Ga0315291_10003883_pt1 | contig 19179 bp, 12 predicted proteins | sample YL17G12_20_MG_FD_203070 | JGI IMG/M metagenome (GOLD analysis project Ga0315291, IMG submission 203070) | Sediment microbial communities from Yellowstone Lake, YNP, Wyoming, USA - YL17G12_20 | ecosystem: Environmental > Aquatic > Freshwater > Lake > Sediment | place: USA: Wyoming | collected...
ACGAGAGCAGGCAAAGGAAGAGCAACGCACGACCCATGTGCATATTGAACCCATTACCCCGGGGCAAGTCGCAGAAAACCGCACGAACACGATGTGAAGGTCCTGAGTCCCAAGACGCGACCGGCCCAGATTTGGTCAGATGCCGGCCGGGAGTTTAAAAACGCGGGTATCTGTTTAGCGTGATGGAAGCTTTTGTTTGATGGTCCTGGCTTGCTGCCTGCGAAGGTATGGGGCGGCAATCGGGCCCCGCGCGGGGCGCACACCCAGGAGGTCCTGGTCAGCCTGCTCGCTACCTGCCGCCAGCAACACCATTCCGCTCCAACCGTCCTCATCGGTCTACTTTGTTCTCCAGAGCCGCACAAGCTCGACCTGACGGCTGCCGATCTGCCGCCGCCCCGCCTGCCGGTAATTCGCCACGATTCCTGAGTTCAGCTTGGCGCGCTACCGGTGTTAAAACGCGCTAAACAAATACCAAGCTGGCAGCCCGGCAGAATCTCTCCTCTATAGCGCTATACTGACCACCAAGGGGCTGCAGCATGTCTGTATGCCCTGGCGGCAGGAGCAGATGTTCCCGTGTCAGTATCACCGTCCGACGCCGGGCACCCGCGTGACCGTGGACACGCCGGTCGGACAAGCGCAACCCTGCCTGCTTTCACGCTGTGCTGGAACGCATTCGTAGGACGGTCATAGAACCAGAGACGGCCGCGACCATGTGCAAGCTCGCATCGGAAGGCAAATGAATACAGAGAGCCGCTGGTGGCCCTGGAAGGTATGTTTCTTCCTCTTGTTCGCCACCGCCCTCAGCTATCTCGACCGGCAGGCGCTGAGCGTGGTGGCGCCCGTAGTGCGCCAGGAACTGAGCCTGGATAACGTCCAACTCGGCCTGCTGCTCTCGGCGTTCTTCTACTCCTACGCCTTCATGCACCTGGTGGTGGGCTATATCCTCGACTGCTTTCCCATGCGCTTCACCTACGGTTTGTTCGTGGCCTTCTGGTCGCTGGCACAGTTGTGCACGGGCCTGTCCCGGGGATTCACGTCCCTGTTCACGGCGCGCGTGTTCCTCGGCACATTCGAAGCCGCCGCCCAGCCCGGCGCGGCACGGATCATCGCCAGCATCGTTCCGGGCAAGGACCGGACCTTCGCCAACGGCATCATGATGAGCGGCGGGAGCCTCGGCGCAATGATTGCCCCGCTCCTCATGATCTGGCTTGCGAACACCATCGGTTGGCGGCCTGGATTCATGATCCTGGGCGGGGTCGGCCTCCTGTGGGCCGGCCTGTGGATCTGGTGGTTCCGGCCTCCGTCCGGCATGCTGAAGCGTGGCGTCGGCGCATCTGTTGCGGAGACCGATCGCTGGGGAAGCATTCTCCGCGGGCCGAGATTCTGGGCCTGCGTCGTGGGGGCCATGTTCGGCGTGCCGATTCTGCACATCTCCTCCGCGTGGGTTCCCACCTACTTCGTGCAAGTCTGGAAGCTGCCGGTCACCGCGGGCCTCGGCGCATATCTGTTTCTGATCTACCTTGGCCTGGACGTCGGCTTCCTGTGCGGAGGCGCAACGGTGAGCTTGCTGGTGCGCCGGGGCGTGCTGATAGGACGCGCTCGCAAGATCGTCCTGTTGGCCTCGACCGGCCTGATGCTCTCGGCGCTCGCCGTCCCGTGGGCATGGAACGCACAGGCGGCGGTGGTCATGATTTTTCTGTTGAACGCGGGCCGCGCCTCGTGGGGCGCCAACTTCCTGGCCTTCAACCAGGATATCGCACCCGGCCGGGTCGGCATGATGGCCGGAACCATGGGCGCGATCGGGGCATTTGCCGGCGCCCTGTTGGTTTGGGCCGTCGGTGCGATCTCTAAGGCGGCCGGTTTCATCATCCCCTTCTTGATGGTGGGCGGGCTGGCGGTGCTCGGGCTCATTCCTTTGCTGCTGGTGCGGTGGGACCTGCCGGCGGCGGGTATAATCTCGAACCAACCCGATGGACATGCACAAAGCAGCAACCGTGCGCGGTGACGGGATCGGTCCCGAGACTCAGTGCGTGATCAAGGCCGGTGGCGTCCCGCTCTGCTGGGAAGAAGCGCGCATGGGCAAACCCGCCAGGAGGTTGCTGGGGAGCGAAGCAGCCGCGTCCCATTTGCGGCGCGATGCGGACTCCGGCGGGCAATTGAACGGCGCCTTCGACCTCCACGTCCATTGTGCTCCGGACGTGCGCCCGCGAAAGATGACCGCGGTCGAATTGGCCCGCGCCGCGCGCGCCGCCGGCATGCGCGGGCTCCTCATCAAGAGCCACCACGTGCCCACAACGATGCTCGCGGCCTCGTTGCGCGAGATCATACCGGATCTCCACGTCTGCGGTGGTCTGGCGCTCAATGAAGCCGTCGGCGGATTCAACCCCGGCGCCGTGGAAATGGCTCTGCGCATGGGCGCCGTGGAAATCTGGATGCCCACCCTGAGCGCCAGGCAGGAATGCGCGCATCGCGGCCGCCCGGGTTCCGGCCTGACCATCTACGACACGCAAGACCGCATCCTCGGAGCCTTGAAAGAAATCCTTCGGCTCGTGGCGGAGGCGGACGCCATCCTGGGCACGGGACACCTGGCGCCGCACGAAACTCGGGATCTTCTCTTCGCTGCGCGCGACGCCGGCGTCTCGAAGTTCCTCATCACCCATCCGGAAATCGGCTTCATCAACATGCCCGTGGATTTGCAGAGGGAAATCAGCGGGCCGGGCGTCTTTTTCGAGCGTTGCTACGTGCGGCCCGGTTTTGCGCTGAGCTGGGATGGCCTGGCTTCCGTGATCCGCCAGGTAGGCGTAGACACTACCGTCCTCGCCACCGATCTGGGACAACCGGAGAACCCGGATCCCACCAGCGGCCTGGAGGAGATGCGCCGGCAGTTGGCGCAGCGCGGGTTCACCGCTTCGGAACTGAAGCGAATGATGTGTCGAAACCCGGCGATCCTGCTTGGCCTCGGGGAGGACATCTGAGACCATGAAACGAAAATTCAGCTTCCTGCATGCACGGCGCCACGGCGGCCAGGATGGCTGCACACCATCTACTCCCCTACGGTGCGTGAGGAGCTATGAGCGCAACTACACTGAGGGAGGCCCTGTTCGGCTGCGGGATGATCCCGGAATTCCATCCGCGGGACTGGAACCACATTCCTGAGGTGGGGATCGTTGCATGACGGTACAGACAGAGGAGCGGCGCAGCCAGTTCGCGCCGCAGGTGCGCGTCTACGGAGCGCTCGAGACCATGCTCGAGCGCAAACCACCGGACTTCCTCGATCGCCTGACTGCTCCCGCGTGGCATCGGCGCAGAGCTTTTATCTCTCTGACGAGACAACTCATGAAGAACTTCTATTGCTGTCTGCTTCTGGCCACAGTTTTTCCCACCTGCTCGGAGGCAATCGAGATCGCTACCGGCAAGATGCTGGGCAAGGGACACGACGCGCGTTCGTTCTATGTCAAGAGCGGCGGTGGGCCTTGGGCCAAAACGTATGCCGAGACGAAGTACCGGGCCGAAGCGGCGGGTCGCCTGATGAACGTCCGCGTGGCCCAGGGTTTGTTTCACGACGAGTGGCTGACGGAACAGCCGTTCGATCCCGACCAACACACGGCCCGCCTGATCGCCGCCCTGGACGCATACCGCGAGCACGGCATTCTGGCGATCAGCGTTTCGTTGCAGGGCGCAAACATGGAGTACGGGCGGAGCGGGTTGGTGAAGCGCCAGCGCGATTACAAGCTCGGCCCCGGCAAAGGCGCGTTGGTAAGCGCCTTCCGCCCGGACGGTTCGCTGAAGGAAGCGTGGATGAAGCGCCTGCTTCGTCTGCAGCGGGAATTGGATCGCCGTGGCATGATGCTGGACCTCATCTACTACTATGCACGCCAGGATGATGTCTTAACGGACCCGGCAGCGGTCGACCAGGGGGTCAGGAATGTGACCGACTGGCTGATCGCTAACAACTGCCGCAACGTGATTATCGAGATTGCGAACGAGCACGACGTAGGCAGCTTCGACCACGGCCGGTACATCCACGAAAAAATGGGGTGGCTGATCGAACTGGCGCGCAGCCGGTTCAAGGAGAAGGACGCCCCATTCGTGTTGCCCATCAGCGCATCGACGTCGACCGGCAAAAATTTTCCGGTCTTCGCGGGCGTGCGCGAGCACGCGGATCTGGCGATGATTCACGGCAACAACAAGACGCCTGAATTCAAGCGCGAGCGTATCGCGGAACTCGTCGCGGACGCGGCCGTGCCGGGCCCGATCTACATGAACGAAGACAATAATGGCCGCGAAACCACGCCCAACAACTTGGCCAGGGAACTGGCAAGCTGCGATGCGGTGTTCCAGGCAGGCGGGAGCTGGGGCTACATGCCTTGGGTGCAACTGCAAGTTTACCCGTTCCGCCACTTTATGCCCTCGCCTGTCCTGGAGGTGATGGAGAGCGACCCGCCTGAACGGCGGGATCCTGCCTACTTCCATGCGGTCCTTGAACACATCCGAAAGCTGGTCGAGACGCCGCGTGCCGCGGGGCAGCCGTGCGCGCTTGCCAGGCAGGGGAGAAATCCGTAAAGGGCGCCCCTTCGAGCGCCCCATTCGGTGAACGCAACCAATGCGGACCGGCCCGCAGGTTGAGGGAGGGAGCCTACGGCAGCTTGTAAGGTGCGCGGTACTGGTAAGAGAGGAGGCGGTTGGCCGCTTCGTTGTTCGTGAATCGCTCCGCCTTTGCATCCCACTCCAGGTAGCTCTTGGTCTTGTGTGCGATATTGCCGATCAGAGTCGCCGCGGTCGAAAGATGGCCGGTCACGATATCGCAGTTGCACTTCCCGCGGCTCTTGACGCAATCGAGGAAATTGCGCGCGTGGTAGTTGGTCGAAGCGCTGCCCTTCACCTCCTTGTTCTCCATCACGGGGTGCAGCGACTTGCTCCACGCTCTGGTGCCCGGGCGATCGAGCGGCGTGCGGGCGGGCACTTCGATTTCGGCCTGTTTGTCGGTCTCGATAAAAACCTGCCCGTTTTCCAGGTACATGGTGCCCTTCGTGCCCCGCAGCTCCATCTCGGTGCTTTTTGGATTCGGGTCGGCGGCGTTGCAGTTGTATTGCGAGAAGACGACAAGCGTCGGGCCGTCAAACTGCCATAGGACCTCAATGGTATCGGGGATCTCGCGGTTGTCTTTGATCGCAAACTTGCCGCCCATAGCCGTCACGGCGCGCGGCGAGTCCTTTCCCAGGCACCAGCGCAGCATGTCCATGTAGTGCACGCCGAAATTGGTGACCTGGCCGCCGGAGTAGTCATAGAACCAGCGAAAGCGATAATACATGCGGTTCCTGTTGTACGCCTTCTTCGGGGCCGGCCCCACCCACTGGTCCCACTCCCACTCATTGGGGGGCTTTTCGTCGGGGGGGGTGCCGATGCCCAGAGGCCACTCGTTCAATACGTGGTACCCCTTTGCGACGGTCACCTGCCCGATCCCGCCCGATCGCACAAACTCGGCCGCTTCCTTCAACGCCGGGGATGAACGGCGATGAATACCGACCTGGGTGACCCGCTTGTGGCGCGCGGCCGCCTCAACCATCTTTCGCCCCTCCGCGACAGTGAGGGAAAGTGGCTTCTCAACGTACACATCCTTGCCGGCATTGCACGCATCGATCATCATCAAGGCGTGCCAGTGGTCAGGGGTGGCGATCATGACCGCATCGACGTTCTTGTCGTCCAGCAGCTTCCGGTAGTCCTTGTATTTTTTCGGGCTGGCCTTCGATCTCTTAACTGCAAAATCCATGTAGTCGTCGCGCAGATCGCAGACGGCCACTGTCTCCTGATCGGGTTGGCTGAGGAAAGCTTCGTGTACCTGGTCGCCGCGGTTGCCAACGCCGATATAGCCCATGCGAATTCGGTCGTTGGCGCCGAGGATACGCGAATAACTGAAAGCCGTAGCCAGGCCGGCGGCGCCGGCTGCGCGCGTAAAATCGCGTCGAGTGATGTCCATCTTGGTTTGCTCCCTAACTTAGGCTAAAGGGGCGCTGCTTGCCCGCGCCCCGCATTTGTTCCGGCGTGCTCTACAAGGCAACTTGGTTCACCCTTTCTTGTGTTTGCTGCCGTGCTTGAGCGCTCCCATACGTGTTTGAGAGCCGCCGAAAGACAGTCTCAAGCCGAACTGGATCTGCCGTGGAGGCTCTCCGGAGGCGAGGCCCGTGACGGTGCCGAAATTGGAATTTCCCATCGTCACCTGTGGCACACCATAGTTCATGATGTTGAAAATGTTGAAGGCCTCCGCCCGGAATTCCACCATGACCGTTTCGGCGGGATGAAATTCCTTGGTAAACGAGAAGTCCATGTTGAACACGTGCGAGCTGCGGAAGGTATTACGGCCCAGGTTGCCATATGCGAATACCGGGATTCCGAACGCGGCTGTGTTGATCCAGCGCTGCACGGTCGGATGCGCGACTGAGGGGTCGCCGATCAGGTTAGGCCGCATGTAGCTGCTCTTGCCTACGTTTGCGATGTCGCCGTTGATCCGAGGATTCCAGGCCTGGCCGGAGCGCAACTCCTGGATGAAATCGCCGCGCCAGTTGCCAAGCACCCAGGCCAGAGGGCCGCCGCGGAGCCAGCGTTTGCCCTTGCCGAACGGCATTTCCCAACTTCCGCCGGCCCAGAGGTTATGAGGTACATCGTAACCGCTCACCGCGCGGCCGGCGTTGAGATGGTAGCTGTCCTGGTTCGCGGAACTCGCGGCGGACCCGTTCTCACTGCCAAACCAGCCGCTGGCGCCGTTGTCGATGGATTTGGACCATGTATAGGAGACGATCGCCGTCAATCCCTTCGCAAACCTGCGGTTGAGATGGAACTGGAGCGAGTTGTAGCTCGATTCTCCCAGGTCCGTTCCGTATTTCGGCGAATAGGCCATGTAAGGAAATGGGCGCCGGGCGTTCACTTCTGCCGCAGTCCCGGGTCCCGGCATCGGAGAGGTGTTGATCCAGATGCTCAGCGGCATGCGGCGATTCACGCTCCCCACATATGCCAGTGAAAGAGTGAGGTTGTCCTTCAACTGGTGTTGTATCTCGACGTTGTATTGGTTGGAGTAGGCCGGCTTCTTTCGCGGATCGAAGCTGTTACTGGTTCCCAGCCAAGGGGTGGCATCCGGCAACGGATTGTTCTTGCTGTTGATCGCCTGTTGGACGGTCGTCAGCGGATCGCCAAGCAGGTTGAAAGTGCCGTTAAAGCGGTTGCTGTTCGGCCAGGCGCCCTGCATGTTGGTCATCTCCTGCTCGAGGCCCGAAAAAACATCGTAAATGATTCCCCACCCGCCTCGGAGCACCGTCTTGGGAGCGAAGCGCCAGGCAACCCCCACACGCGGCTCGAAATTGCGGAAATGGGTGCGCCGGATGTCCGGAGTATCGGCAAGGCGGATATGCGAGCCGCCCGCAACCCCCGCCAGCGTTCCGGTGGGACCTGGGAGGCAAGGGGCGACGCCGGCAGTCAAGCAGCCGGGGGGCATTGTCTTGGTGCCCAGCAGGTAGTCCCCGGTTATGTAATCGAAATCCCCGGCGAACGGCTCCAGGTAATGAGGCGCCAGGAAGAACTCGTGGCGCAGCGAGAGATTCATGGTGACCGACGGAGTAACTTTCCATTCATCTTGAGCATAGAAGCCCCAGGTGGTCAGCGTCAGCGCCTGGTGCTCGCGTTGGCCGGAGAATCCGCTGGGCACGCCTAGCAGGGCAGAAGCCAGCGCCACACCCGACAGTACGCCACCGGATTGGCGCGGGTCGGACGTCTGATCGGCGGAGAAACTCACCGTGCTGTTTGGGTTAACGGTGCGCCGGCGGTTGTAGTACACCAGCGAACCGAACTTGAACTGATGGTTGGATGTTACCCAGCTTAGGTCTTGCGACCACTGATAATTGTGGTCGAGTTCATGAATAAACGTGTCGCCTCCCAGCCCGGTCGAGCCAATTCCGAACGAGAGATCGGGAAACCCGTAGCGGGTGGCCGTTGTCCAGCCGGCTTGCGCCATGTCATCGAACGAAACCGGGTTTTCCGGTCGGCCCTGGTAAGGCACCGAAGTGTGCGCCACCCGGGTGGTCAGGATGAGGCTTCGCGTAAGAAACTGATCCAAGCCAAGCGCGATTTGCTTGCGCGGGCGCTCGATCAGGACGCCGTTGGATAGCGTCTTGGGATTCAGGTTGAAGTTCGAGTAGAGGTTGTAGCGGGCGAACAGCGTCGCCTTATCTCCGAAGCGGTGGTCGATCCGAAGCCCATAACTGTTGGAGTTGTCTTGCGTCGAGCGGTTATTGACCAGATTGTTGAAGTTAACCGCAGGTGTGTTCGGCCTGTCGAAGTAGGTCTGAATGTAGCTCTTCACCATCGGATTGATGAGCGCACTCGGGATCTGGTTTTTGGGGAACGCATCCCGGATCATGTACCTCGAGTTGGTCGGGTCGACGCGCGTGGTCGCAGGATCATAAATCGCTTGTGTGAAGCTGGACAAATCGCCGGAGACCTCCGAATCAGTAGGCACGCGTGAGAGCGACGCGCGCGCCTTGCGGTAACGCCAGCCGTCGTAGGTAAAGAAAAAGAAGGTCTTGTTCCTGCCATCGTATAGCTTCGGAATATCCACCGGGCCGCCAATCGTGCCCGCGAACTGGTTCTGGCGGAACTGCGCCGGTCCCCGGTACTTGCCCGTCTGCGGATTCTTGGTGATGTCGGTGAACGGGTTGCGTGCATTGAACAGCTCGTTCCGCAAAAACTCCGAAAGCGTGCCGTGCACGTCATTGCCGCCGGACTTGGTAGCTACGTTCACAACCCCGCCCATCACACCGCCATATTCACCCTTGTCGTTGTGCGACTGGACCTTGAACTCCTGGATGGCGTCGATGCTGGGCAGAATGGCATAGCCGCTATAGACGAAGGTTGTGTTCAGCACGCCGTCCAACAGGAACATGTTGCTGCGGTTCCATTGTCCATTCACGACCGGGCGCACGAACTTGGAACCGGGGAGAGCCGAGTCGGCCATCGTTCCGCTTGTAGACCCGGCACTCGATTGCGTCTCGATCGAAGTGACACCCGGCATCATCAGCATCAATTGCGTGAAGTTCCTTCCGTTCAGTGGAATCCGTTCGACTGCCTTCTGGCCGATGACAGTGCCCAGTTCGGAGGTGGAGGCCTGTAGCAGCGGCGCTTCCGCCTTCACCTGCACGCTCTCGGTCACCTGCCCGACTGCCAGGCTGATGTTTTGCGTCAGCACCTGATTGACGTTCAGCGTGAACTCCTGGACGATCGCGGTCTTGAAGCCGGAAAGTTCGGCTTGGAGCACGTAGGTTCCCGGGTGTACGGAAACGAATACGTAAGAACCGCGGTCGTTGGTGGTGGCCGTCGCCTCAATCCCGGTCCTCTGATTTTTCAGTTTCAGAGTGGCTCCCGGGACTACCGCGCCCGTCGAATCGGTCACCGTGCCATTGACCTGCGCCGCCGATGTCTGCGCGAAGGTCGACTGTGGGGTGACGGCCAACAGAGTGACCAAACCGACTAAAACGAAAGCAAGATAGCGCATGACATTCCCTCCAGTGCTTGAACACCGATTAAGGCCCGACAAACCATGCGGGCGGTCTTTGTAGCGGCTCTAGCGCGGCACGTCACACAGTTGCGCGGACGCTGTGCCTGGCTGAAGCCGGCCGCTACGGTTGCGGCTCTGTTGCCGCTACGTCAAAACATCAATTTCAAACCGAACTGGAACTGCCGCGGATACTCGCCGCCTGCAAGGCTCGAGATGGTTGCGAAATTTGACTGGTTCACATTTACGTTCGGCACACCGTAGTTCATGATGTTGAACAGGTTAAACGCCTCGGCCCGAAACTCCAGGGTGGTCCTTTCCGTCGGGCGAATTTCCTTGGTAAACGATAAGTCGGTGTTGAGCACGCTGGCGCTTCGGAAAACATTCCGCCCCAGGTTGCCATAGGAGAACGTGGGAATCGCGAAGGCCGCCTTGTTGACCCATTGCTGCACTGTCGGGTGCGACAGGTATGGATCGCCGACCAGATTGGGGCGCAGGTAGTTGCTCTTCCCCACATTGGCCAAGTCTCCCGTGATCCGCGGATTCCACGCTTGGCCGGTGCGCATCTCCTGGATGAAATCTGCTCGCCAGTTCCCCAGCACCCACGCTAACAGTCCGCTGTGCAGTAACCTCTTGCCTTTACCGAAGGGGAGTTCCCAACTGCCCCCCGCCCACAAATTCTTGGGAACATCGTAGCCGGTGACAGCGTGGGCCGACTTGATGTCATAGCTGTTCTGAACTGCCGATTCGCCTGCGGAACCGTTCTCGCTCCCGAACCATCCGCTCGATCCGTTGTCCATGGTTTTGGACCAGGTAAAGGCGACAAGCAGGGTCAGTCCCCTGGCGAACCTCCGGTTCAACTGGAATTGCAGCGCGTTGTAGCTTGATTCTCCCAGGTCAGTGCCATACTTTGGGGAGTACGGCATGTAGGAGAACGGCCTGCGGGCGTTGACCTCGGTCGCTGTCCCCGGCCCCGGCGTCGGCGACGTGTTGATCCAGTAAGTGAAAGGCATGCGACGATTGACGCTGCCGACATACGCCAGCGACACCGCGAAATCGTCCGTTACCTGCTGCTGCACCTCGACGTTGTACTGCACCGAGTAGCCCGGTTTCTTTCTCGGATCAAAGCTGTTGCTGGTCCCCTGCCAGGGGTTGGCATCCGGCAGAGGGTTGTTCTTGCCGTTTACCGCCTGCTGGACAGTGGTCAGCGGATTGCCAAGCAGATTGAATGTTCCGTTGAACTTATTGCTGTTCGGCCATCCGCCTTGGATGTTGTTGGCCTCCTGAGACGGGCTGTTAAAAAGGTCGTACACAACGCCAAAGCCGCTCCGAAGAACGGTCCTAGGAGCGAAGCGCCAAGCAACGCCCAGCCTGGGGCCAAAGTTCCTGTAATGCGGGTAGTAGATACTCGGGCGGCCGGAAAGACGGATGTGATCGCCACCCGGGATTGAAGTGAGCGTGCCATTACCGGGGATGCAGGGGGCCACGCCAGAACTCGAGCAAGCGGGCGGCATTTGCCCGCCCCCGATCAGGAAATCTCCTGTTACGTAATCGAAATCGCTGGCGAACGGCGGCAGGTAATGAGGCCCCACGATGAACTCGTACCGCAACGACAGGTTCATCGTCAGCGATGGCGTTACCCTCCACTCGTCCTGAGCGTAGAAGGCCCACGTGGACATATTGATGGCAAGCCGCTCGCGCTGGCCCGAAAAGCCGCTGGGCACACCCAGCAGAGCCGAAGCCAGGCCGATTCCCGACAGCGTGCCGCCCGTCTGCCGCGGATCGGCCGTCTGGTCGGTCCCGAAGCTCATGCTGCTGTTAGGGTTCATCGTTCGCCGCCGGTTGTAATAAACCAGCGAGCCAAACTTGAGCTGATGGTTCCCTCTGAGCCAGCTCAGGTCCTCGGACCATTGATAGTAGTGATCCAGTTCGTTGATGAATGTATCGCCTCCCAGCCCGGTCGATCCCATGCCGCTGATGGAGCCATTGGGGAAGCCGTACCTGTTGGCAGTTGTCCACCCGGCCTGTACCAAGTCGTCGAACGAGACGGCCTTTTCCGGACGCCCGTCGTAGGGTTGGGTGGTATAGGACGCCCTGGTTTGCAGGATGAGAGTGGGGCCGAGGATCTGATCCCAGCCCAGCACAAGTTGCCTGCGCGGGCGGTTGACCAGCACACCATTCTTGTTGGTATTCGGATTGAGGTCGGCAGTCGACAGAATGTTGTAGCGGCCGAAGAGCGTGGTCCTGTCGCCCAACCGGTGATCCAGCCGGATGTGGAAATTGTTCGCGTTGCTTTGCGTTGACCGGTTGTTCAGAACATTGTTGAAGTTAGCCGCCGTGGTGTTTGGCGTATCGAAAAACGTCTGAATGTAGCTTTTCATCATCGGATCGATACGGGCGGCGGGGATCGCGTTGTTGGAAAACGCGGTGCGAATCATGTACCTCGAGTCGGTTGGATCAGTGCGGGTCGTGGCCGGGTCATAAATCCACTGCGTCCAGCCGGAAAAATCGCCGGACAGTTCCTGCGTGGAGGGAACGCGGTAAAGCGAAGCGCGCGCCCTGCGGTAGCGCCAGCCGTCGTAGTTGAAGAAAAAGAACGTCTTGTTGGCGCCGTCGTACAACTTCGGCACATAAACGGGACCGCCCAGCGTAGCGCCGAACTGGTTCTGGCGGAACTGGCCGGGTCCCCGGTACTTGCCGGTTTGCGGGTTAAGAACGATGTCGGTGAACGGATTCCTGGCATTGAACAATTCGTTCCGCAAAAACTCTGCCAGCGTGCCGTGGATCGCATTGCTGCCAGATTTCGTTACCAAATTGACGATGCCGCCCATCACGCCGCCATATTCGCCCTTGTCGTTGTGCGACTGGACCTTGAATTCCCGAATGGCGTCGATGCTGGGGAGAATCGTGTAGCTGTTTCTGCGGGACACGTTCAGCACGCCATCCATCAGAAACATGTTGCTGCGGTTCCATTGCCCGTTGACCGACGGGCGCACGAACTTCGAGCCCGGGATACCGGGGTCGCCCCCGGTGCCGGTCGTTTCGTTCGCGTTCGATTGCGTTTGGACGGGCGTCACCCCGGGTGTCATCAGCATCAGTTGCGTGAAGTTTCTTCCGTTCAGCGGAATCCGCTCGACCGCCTTCTGCGAAATCACGGTGCCGAGCTCCGAAGTCGAGGCCTGAAGCAGCGGTGCTTCGGCCTTCACCTGCACGCTTTCGGTCACCTGCCCGACGGAGAGGCTGAAGTTTTGCGTCAGCACCTGGTTGACGCTAACCGTAAATGACTCCACCACGGCGGCTTTGAAGCCCGACATCGCGGCCCGCAGCGTGTAGGTTCCCGGTTGCACCTGGACAAACACGTAATAGCCGCGGTCGTTCGTCAAGGCGTTGACCTCGACGCCGGTGTTTTCATTGCTCAGCTTCAGCGCTACGCCTGGCACAACGGCGCCCGATGAATCGGTTACCGTGACATTGATCTGGCCGGTTGGGGTTTGGGCAAATATCGATTGTGAGGGGATGCAGACGAGGACCGAGGCAATCAATACCAGACGGTGCATGAGTTCCTCCAGGAAACCCGATTCCTTCCACTTCTTGTGGCAGACGCCATGCGAGGCGAGATACCAATGGCGGCTACCGCGGTCAAACCGAACTGGAACCGCGCTGGGCGGGTGCCGCTGGCGACTCCGCAGATGCTTCGGGAACTCGCCGCACTGCGCGCGGCCCACGGCCCTGCCATGCTTTTATGAGACTAGTATATTAGCAACATATCACAAGCCAGTGTCAACTGTTTTTTTTCCCGACCGATCCCGGAGCATCCTCCACTACCTGGCAGACACCGTGCGTGCGGCAGGCGGGAATTGTTTCCGCCGCTGTCCGGCCCCCTCCAAGGTCCGGTTTCCGGGCGCGACAATCTCCGCCAGCGGCCGTGCAATTCCAGCCGCGTAAGCGCTCCTGCCGAAAAGCCACCGCGCAGCCTGGAGGCTCATCTTTTGAATTGCACGGTGATTCGGGGGATTTGCCCCTGGTTGTGTCTGGAGAGAACGGTGTCCAGCAAAAAGCGGGCGGCATGCTCCAGGTGCGCGTCGATAAGTCGGCCCGCCTGCTCGCCGTCTCCCTGTTTCAGGGCCTGGACAATGGCCTGATGCTCCATGTTCGACGAGAGCACCTTCTCCCGGATTTGAAGGGATACAGATCGGAAGCGCCGGAAGTGATCGTGCACTGATTCGATCATGTGGGCCAGCAGACGGTTCGGGCACGAGTCGACGATCAGCCTGTGCAACCGTTCGCCGGCTTCCGACATGGCCACCAGATCGGCATCGGCAGGATCGGAATACCTGCGCAGTTCAATCTCTATGCGCTCCAGGCGCCCATGAGGGATCGATCCGGCGGCCAGACGTGCGGCCTGGCTTTCCAGAATGCGCTGCACCTCGTACATTTCCTGAATCTCGCGCAACTCGAGATGCGAAACGAAGGTTCCCATGCGCGGCCTGATTTCGATGAAACCTTCCTTCTCGAGCCGCAAGACCGCTTCTCGAACAGGAGTGCGACTCAAGCGTAATTCTCCGGTAAAGCGCTCGATCGAGATGGGCTCGCCGGGAGCCAGGCGGCAGCTTACAATCTCCTCTTTGATGGCGTGATAGGCTGTCTCGGTCAACGATTCCGACGAATGCCGGCGGGTGCCACGGCGGCGAGCCGATCTCGCTCTCGGCGCGTGTTCGATGGTGGAACGAATTGACATGCTGTTACTATATCACTAGTATATCAGCGTGCGTCGAATCTTCGTCTACCTGCCGGTGATCGTGAAGCCGGTCAGCCGGCGAGCAGGATCCGTGGAGAGGTCAATCCATGCTGCAAACATGCCGGTGCTGCGTCGCTGTGGCTCTCTTCAGTCTTCCCGGCATACGCACCTCGTCCGTGTCGCAACTTGCCTGGTGACAGTCTTATGCACAAGATAGCCCTCATCAGGGGTGACGGTATTGGTCCCGAGATTTCCGACGCGGCGGTCGGTGTCATCGAGGCGAGCGGTGCGGCGGTTGCTTGGGAAGAGGCGCCCATGGGCCTCGACGGCATTCGCTTGCATGGCACGCCGATTCCGCTCGAATCGCTGGCGATCGTGCGTCGCTTAGGTGTTGCCCTCAAGGGGCCGATGCTCGCCGAACGATGCAGCGGAGGGGTGACGGTTGGGGAAGACGGCGCTCTCCGCCGCTATCCGAGCGTCAACAGTGGCGTAAGGCGTGAACTGGGCGCTTATGTGAACGTGCGCCCGCTGCACGGCTGGAGGGGCATTTCGGGGCGTTATTGCAGTCTGGACATCGTGATCATCCGAGAGACCACCGAGGACATCTACTCTGGCATTGAACGGCAAGTGGATGACGACACTGCCGAAGCCGTCAAGCGGATTACGCGCTCGGCCACCAGGCGCGCCGCGCGATTTGCGTGCGAGTACGCATCCCGCCATGGGCGGCGCAAGGTCACGGCGGTTCACAAGGCGAACGTCCTCCATCTCACGGACGGGCTTTTCCTGCAGACAGTGGGTTCGGTAGTCAGCGACTACCCGCAACTGATCTTCGAAGACTGCATGGTAGATGCGACGTGCTATTTGTTGCTGAAATGCCCGGAGCAGTTCGATGTGCTGGTTCTGCCCAACCAATATGGCGATATTCTCTCAGACCTGGCCGCCGGCCTGGTCGGAAGTCTCGGCCTGGCGCCAGGCGCCAACATCGCTGAGGAGACGGCCGTTTTCGAAGCGGCGCACGGCGCGGCGCCGGACATTGCCGGACAGAACCTGGCCAATCCGATCGGCCTGATTCTTTCGGGCGCACTGTTACTGGACCACCTGGGTGAATTGGAAGCGGCGGAGCGCATTCGTCTCGGGGTTCGCCGCGTCCTGCTCCAAGGCCGGCAGCTCACGCCGGACCTGGGCGGCAGCACCACGACCCGAGAACTCACAAAGGCGATCTGCGACGCCATGGAACGATGATGCCAGGTGCCACCCAAGTGCATGGCCGGCTACAGCCGGGAACACGATCTTGTTCTCCGGCGGGCACGCCTCATTCTCGATCTCATTGTCGTCCACTCTCCTTTGATGTTGCCTTTGGATTGCGCGATAGACTTCCTCGCGAGGAGCGCTGAACATGGAAACCGCCGATCGAGAAATGCTCACGATTGCCGGACGCTATCTGCCGGCCATTGTTGGATTCGCAAGCTTGCTGCTCGCGGGAGGGCTGGGCGATTCCAATGCCACGTTGACGTTTCCCCTCAGGACCAGGGTCGAGGCATTCAAGGGCAGCGGCGTCGTGCAAGAAGCGCGCATCGAGAACAAACTGCCGATCCGGCAGACTGCGGTGTTGATATGTGACATGTGGGACCACCACTGGTGCTCCGGGTCCGAAAAGCGCGTTGGAATCCTGGCACCGAAAATTGCGGCAGTGATCAAGCAGGCTCGTGCTCGTGGTCTGCTGATCATCCATGCGCCGTCGGAGACAATGAGTTTTTACAAGGATTACCCGCAGAGACAGCGGATGCTGGAGGTACCCAAGGTTGAGCCGCCCGCGCCGCTGGAACTTGCGGACCCGCCGCTGCCCATCGACGACTCGGGTGGCGGCTGCGAGACCGGAGAGAAAGGCCGCAAGCCCTACCCGTGGACAAGGCAGCATGCCGCCATTCCCATTGCAGCCGACGATGTGATCTCCGATCAGGGACCGGAAATTTACAGCCTGCTGGCACAGCGCGGAATCAAGAACCTGCTCGTTATGGGCGTTCACACCAATAAGTGCATTCTCAACCGCACGTTTGCGATCAAGCAAATGACGCGCTGGGGAGTGCGCTGCATATTGGTACGCGACTTGACCGACTCCATGTATGACCCTCAAAAGCGTCCGTTCGTGCCGCACGATGAAGGGACCGAGTTGGTAATCCAGCATATTGAACGCTACTGGTGCCCGACCACTCATAGCCAGGACCTGCTTCGCGCGCTCCAGGCTGTTCGTTGATCCGGTGCGGCACTCCGCCTTTTGATACACGACTGCGCGCAGAGCGGCTGCTTGTTCGGCTGTTCTCACATTCTATGTGCTCAACAATCGCGAGCTTGGTTTCGCGGGGGATGTTGGCGGCTGCGCTCTTTCTTGTTGCAGCAGCGGCGCACCCGGCGGACCTCAAATGGATCGAGGTGGACGGTGTGCGCATTGTGGAGCCGCCGGACGAGCATCCGCAGCTCTACTTGCGGGCACGCGATCTGCCCGGCGTCCGGCGTCGCATCAGCCACCCGGTGACGAGGCCGGCGTGGGAAGACCTGCAAGCGCTGGCCAGGCAAAGCCGGCAGGTTCGCCTGGAAGTCAGCGCCCTGCGTTACTTGCTCGACCGCGACGCGGGCCTCGGTGGCCGGACCATTGCGGAAGCGCTGCAACTGATGCAGCAAAGCAGACTGGTAGCCGAACCGAATTTCAGTCGGAAGATCGGGCGCATGATGGTGACCGGCGCAATCGTCTACGACTGGTGCTATCCGCTGTTGACGCGTCAGCAGAAGGAGGCGTTCATTGCTGAATTCGTCCGGCTGGCCGGTTCTCTGGAATGTGGCTACCCGCCGAAGAATACCGGCCTGGTCATCGGGCATCCGTCCGAGTGGATGATTCTTCGCGACATGCTTTCCGCCGGCATTGCCATCCACGGCGAGGATCCCGAGATGTACCGGCATGCGGCCGCCCGGTTTTTCGGCTACCACCTGCCGGTGCGCAACTGGTGGTACCCGGGGCACGCGTTCAATCAAGGGCCCGGCTACGCCGACGCTCGTTTCGTCTCCGACATGTACGCGCTTTGGATCTTCGATCGGCTGGGTGCGGGAAACGTGTTCGATCGATCGCAACAGTTCGTTCCTTACCAGTGGATCTACCTGCGGCGGCCCGACGGCGCCTTCATTCGCTCCGGCGATGGGCAGAACTGGCCGACCCGGCTGGGGTCTCTCCTGGCAGCCAGCTACTACGGCGATGGCTACGTTCTGGCCAATTACCTTAAGGACCCCGTGGGGGAGGTCACGAACAAGCTTTACGCTTTCCTTTGGCCCGAGCCGGGGTCGGATCCACCGCCTATTCCCGATACGCGGCTGTTCGAGTTTCTCTGGCGCGATCCGGATCTGAAACCTCTTCCGATTTCCGATCTGCCGCTCTCCCGCTATTTTGGTTTTCCCTATGGCTGGATGGTGGCGCGCACCGGCTGGGGCGCCGACAGCGTGATTGCGGAAATGCGGGTCAACATTTACAACCTCGGCGGCCACCAGCATTTCGATGCGGGCAGCTTCGAAATCTACTACAAGGGGCCGCTGGCCATCCACAGCGGCGTGTACCAGGGGGTGACGGGCGGGTACGGCAGCCCGCATCACAACAACTACTACATGCGCACAATTGCGCACAACAGTCTGCTGGTTTACGATCCGGAGGAGAAATTCAGCACAAGGAGCGGCAGGCAAACCGGCAACGATGGCGGCCAGCGCCTCCCGAACAATTGGGAACTCCCGGCCACCCTCGACGACGTCCTGCACCGAGGCTACAAGACCGGCAGCGTATTGGGCCACGCTTTCGGATCGGATCCTCAGAAGCCGGAATACACCTACCTGAAGGGCGACATCACGGAGGCGTACAGCGCCAAAGTGAAACAGGTGACACGCTCCTTCGTCTTCCTGAACCTCGGCGCAGGCGCGGTTCCCGCCGCGCTAATCGTGTTTGACCGCGTGGTCTCTTCAAATCCGGCATTCACCAAGTATTGGCTGTTGCAAAGCGTCGAGGCGCCGATGGTGAAGGGCAACATCTCAACCGTTTCGCTGTCCACCAACAACTGGACGGGCAAGCTGCTGAATACCACGCTGCTGCCGGAGGAGGACAACCTGCGCATCGCCACGGTTGGAGGTCCGGAGAAAGAGTTTTGGGTCTTCGGAAAGAATTATCCGAACGCAACCGTTCCGCCGGATCCCGAGGCTGGTGGCTGGCGCGTGGAGATTTCACCGAAGCAACCGGCAGCGGCCGACCTGTTCCTGAACGTCATGCAGGTGATGGAGCGAAACTCCGGGAAGGGGCTCGCCGTTGAGAAGCTGTTCGGTGCCGATCTTCTCGGCGTGCGATTGGCCGATCGGGTTGTCCTGTTCAACCGCGCCGGCATCCGTGCCACGGGGCAGGTCTCTTTTGCCGTGCATGGCGAAGCCAGGTTGCATTTCCTCGTAACGGACCTGATGGAGGGCACGTGGCAGGTGTGGCGCGACGGACAAGTTGCGTGCCCGGCTATCACAGCCTCCAGCGAAGCCGGCATCGCCTATTTCGAGGGTCCCGCGGGAAGCTACTCTTTGCGGCGGTAAACAGGCCGTATTTGTTTAGCGTGATGGAAGCTTTTGTTTGACTGTCCTTGCTTGCTGCCTGCGGTACCGTTGTCTAAAAGGCGTTCACTGCGCTATACAAATGCCGCCATGGTACCCGGAAGCCGCGGACATGAACGTTACGGCGGTCAGGGGAGCCGTTGCCGGCCAGACGCCGGCGGTACAACCTCACCTGGCTTCTGACTTCTGGCTCCTCTCCTCGGTGGGGATTTCGAAGCGATAGCCGACCCACGGCTCGGTCAGCAGGTATTTGGGCTTGGCCGGATTCTTCTCGATTTTCTTG
>Ga0315291_10003884_pt1 | contig 19179 bp, 12 predicted proteins | sample YL17G12_20_MG_FD_203070 | JGI IMG/M metagenome (GOLD analysis project Ga0315291, IMG submission 203070) | Sediment microbial communities from Yellowstone Lake, YNP, Wyoming, USA - YL17G12_20 | ecosystem: Environmental > Aquatic > Freshwater > Lake > Sediment | place: USA: Wyoming | collected...
ATCGGGTCGTCTCCTCCGTGTAACATAAGTTGGCCCGCCAAAACCAAGTTATGTCACAGGAGACGACCTTTTTCTATCCCAATGGTGAGAAATGCGGGCCTCGTTCCGGCACATCATACGCTCGAAACAGAGGAGCGGTTCAGTGGTTTCTCTAATCCTTGGCGCATGTCTGCGTCGCAAGTCGCACGCCTACACAGGAGTTTCCGCCGCTCCGAACGCATTTCTGGCTCTTCTTGTGGGACATAGGCCGTCTCCTCTCTAGCGGCTGAAACTCGTAAAGGGCTGCGCCGAAACAGTGTCGGCCGTTTCCTTCACCTTCTCGATACAACCAGCACAACACAGGTACAACGGGCGGTCGCCGACCAGCACCTTGATCGGCTCGCCCATGCTGCCCAGCCGAGCGCCGGTGACAGGGCAGGTCTGCTGCAAAGCGAGGCCCTCTCGATCCGACTTGACGAATGACACCCGGGCAACATACGGCCGAATCTGGAACTGGGAGAAGATCGGGGTGAACTCAGCTTTGGGGTGTCGTCGATCAGGCAGGTTCTCGAACCGGAACGTGATCGGCGTCTCGTCCGGCAATTGGCTCACATCGGTCGCCGCTACCAAGTAGTCCTGATCCTTGGGACCGCTTGGCGGCGCATGTTGCAGCGGGACATGTCGAGGATTGCTTTCGCCACGAACTTGCGGGGACATCTGCCCACGCAGCGCGAGCGCGCTGAGAGGTTCCATCGACTTCCCATACAGATAGACGCGCGTTTCCCTCGGCAAGTAGACCACCTCCAAGCGGTGCGACCCGGCTTCTAGAAACAGGCCGCCGTTAGGGGTGCGATGCGCTAGCGGAGGCAGTCCGCCATTGGGCAAGTGATGTTGGTAGCCAGCGTGCCCCGCGTGGGAATCATCACTGGCGGCTGCGTGGTTGTGCTCACCCATGCCGCCGTGGCCGCCGCATTGAGCGATCGCGTTGGCAGCGGGCACGGCCCACAAGAGGGCTGCAACCATCGACACGCATCCGAGGTGTGCTGTGCAACAACGCTTGAACATGCGAGGTCTCCTCTCCTGTATTACCTTCCTTGGGAAAACGCCCTTCAATTCCACGTCTCAACGAAGGGCAGGTCTACCGCGATGCGAGTCCCCTTGCCGGGGGCACTGTCGATGACGGCTTGACCGCCGAACACCTTGGCTCGTTTGCGGATTCCTTCAACGCCAAGCCGATTCTGAGCAATCTTCTGAGGATCAAGACCACGCCCCCGATCCTCGATGACGAAGTGAATCCGGTCGGATTCCTGGCTCAGCGCGATGCACAAGGGTGCTGAGTTTCCAGGACATGGTAAAGTCTCCTTGGGTTGAGGAACGGAAAACGTGCCGTCGCTTGTGACGGCGGTAAACTCTCGATTGTTCACGCCCCCACGGTCCTTGCAGGCTCGCCGTCGCCGGACGCTATGCGTGTAGGTTGATCTGTTGGCCGCAGCAGCCGTCCCGCGGCGGCCCGACCATTCTCATGCAAAACGCTGGGGCGAACGGCTTTGTCGTAGCCCGCGGTAGCCTCGTCGATCCCGTGCATCTTCAGCCACCGGTAGCGGCGGACCCAGTAGAAGCGTACCGGGATGAAGATGTCCACCACCTCGTCGGCGATCAACAGCCCGCCGAGCACCGGGGCCGCCATCGCCGAGATGACCTCGTGTCCCACGCCCGTGGCCCAGAGCATGGGCGCCAGGGCGATGATCGCCACGCCCTCGGTCAAGAGTTTCGGGCGGAGCCGGTGTACGGCCCCTTCGATCACGGCGTCGCGGAGTTCGGCGAGCGACCGAATCTTCTCCAGCCCGCCACGCTTCTGGACCGCATCGCGGACGTACACGAGCATGATGATGCCCGTTTCGGTGGCCATGCCGAAGCAAGCGATGAATCCCACCTGGACGGCCACGCTGAAATGATAACCAAACAGCCAGAGGAGAAGGATTCCGCCCACCATGGCCTCGGGCACGGCCTTCATCATCAGCAGGGCGTCGATCAGGTCGTTGTAGGTGAGGAAGAGGATAATGAAGATCACCAGGATGACCGCCGGGAACACCACGAGCATCGTTTTCCCGGCGCGAACCTGGTTCTCGAATTGGCCGCTCCAGGCGAGGTACATTCCCTGCGGCAGTTTGACCTTCTGTGCGACGACCCGCTGCGCTTCTTCGACGAATCCCACTACATCGCGATCGCGGACGTTCAGTTGCACGTAGTTGCGCAACATGCCGTTTTCGCTTTTGATCATCGCCGGGCCTTGGACGATCTTCACGTCGGCGACCATCGCCAACGGGACTTGCACCGGCGCGGCACTGGGCACTGAAGTGCCCAGCCCTCGGGTGTTGCCGCCGTTCATCGCGCCACCCCCGTTCATGCCGCCGCTGGGCTGTCCCATGGCTGTTGTCGCACTGACCAGCAGGTTCTTCACGTCCTCCTCGTCCTCGCGCGATGCCCGATTGTAGCGGACCCGCACCGGGAATCGCTCGCGCCCTTCCACGGTCATCGTGATCGCCTTGCCGCCCAGCGCGGTCTCGATCACCTCCTGCACGTCGGCGACTTTGACGCCATAACGGGCCGCCCGGTCGCGGTCGATCTTGATCTCCAGGTAGCCTTTGCCTCGGCTCTGGTCGGGAACCACGTCTGCCGCGCCGGGAACCAGCCTGAGCACCTCGGCCACCTGCTCCGACACCTCCTGGATCTTGTCCAGGTTGTTGCCGAAGACCTTCACGCCGATCATGGTCCGCACGCCGGTGGCCAGCATATCGATGCGGTTGATGATCGGCTGGGTCCAGATGTTGGCCCAGCCGGGCATCTGCACGACGCTGTGCATCTCCGCGCGCAAATCGGTGCCTTTGTCCTCCTTTTTCGTCGAATACATGGTGCTCTTCCAGAGGAAGACGTTGCCCGATGGCAGCACGTGCGGCGAAGACCAGGCGGCGTCCAGATCCGCACGCAGGGCCTTGAGTTGTTCCTGCTCGGCTGCATCGTCGGTCTTCTCCGCCCAAAGGCCCTTCTCGTCCGCCAACTTATGGAGCTCTTCGATGGCAAACCGGTCATAGGCCGCCACCGCGCGCGGAAAGACGTCTCGGTCGATTTGATGAACCTGTTCGCGCGAGCGCTTGTCCCGAGCGTGCTCGATAAAGTCAAACATCTCGGTGAACAGCGTCGGCTGCTCGGAGCCGAGCACATTCGTCACCGCCAGGTAGGCAGCGTACAAGGGATGGAACTTCGCCGTAATGAGCTCGGGATTCAGTTCCACCTTCTTCCCGGCCGCCAACTTCTCGGCGATCTGCTGGATGAGCCGGTTCACGTCTTCCTGCCCCGGGCCGGCCGAGAGGATGGGCGCGAATTCCTTCTGCAACTGCGTGACCAGACGGTCGAGGTCGGCCTCGGCCACCGGCTCCAGCAGTCGATCGGCCTTCTGCCAGCGGCCGACCAGCTCCACGATGAACTCCCGCAGCAATTCGGGCCCCAGGTCCGCCTCGAAGTCGCGGAATCGCTGGAGCACCATTTCGCGCATGGTCTCGTCAAAGCGCTGCACGGCGTTCATGGTCGCCGGGTCGAGAATCGCGCGCCGTTCCGAGTCCTCCGGGATCGGGTCGATCAGGCGGCGCTCTTGAAGGGCTGCCAGCACCACCTTCATTTGCTTCTCGGCGTCGGCGTACCGTAACCTGCGCCGCGGCCAGTGCTCCTTGGGACGCAGCGTGATGACGCTCTCCACCATGTCCAACGGCGAAGGGTCGGTTGGGGTATCGGCCCGGCCCGACTTGCCTACGATCAATTCCACCTCGGGGAATCGCCGCAGAAGCGCGTCGCGGGCCTTGAGATCGTCGGTGGCCTGGGTCACCGACGCCCGCGGCACCGTTATCGGCATGTCGAGGATGCTCCCTTCGTCCAGCGGGGGCATGTAGTCCACGCCGATCTTGGGGAAGTGGTACGCCGTCAGCGACAGGGCCGCGAGCGTGACAAACGACAATAACTGCCACCGCGCGCCCCTGGTAAAGATGACGGTGATTGCCATCGTGACCCCGGTTACGGCGAGGAAACACCAGTGCCAGGGGATGGGCACGATGGCGTTGATTGGGAACAGGCCGGCACCAAGGACCAACAGCGCCGAAAAGGCCCACATCGCCAGGTTGCGGCGCGGCATGAGCCAGGTGAGCCACGGCTTGTAGATGTTGATCAGATTCCGGACGAGCCAACTGTCCTCTTCGCTCCGCAGCCGGCCCTTGATGAACGTGGGGATCAGGGCTGGAACCAGGGTGATCGAGAGGATCGCCACGCCGATCATGGCAAAACTCTTGGTGAAGGCCAAGGGATGGAATGTCTTGCCCTCTTGCCCGGTCAAGGCAAACACGGGAATGAACGACAAGAGGATGATGATCACCGAGAAAAAGATCGGCCGGCCCACCATGCGGCAGGCCGGAATGACGATCTCGCGGGTGTCGCCCATGATCTTCTTGTGGTGGCCGAAATGGGCCGTCAACTGGTGCGTGGCGTTTTCCACCATCACGATGGCCTGGTCCACCAGGATGCCGATGGAGATGGCGATCCCCGAGAGCGACATGATGTTGGAGGCGATGTTGAAATGCCGCATGAGGATGAACGACACCAACACCGCCAGGGGCAGGGTCATGCAGATCACCACCGCGCTGCGGAAGTGCATCAGGATCAGCAGGATCGCCAGCGAGGCGATGATCATCTCGTCCCTGAGCGTGTCGGTGACCGTCTCGATGGCACCGTGAATGAGCCGGGTGCGGTCGTAGAAGGGCACGATCCGCACCCCTTCCGGCAGGCCCGGCTGAAGTTCTTGAATCTTGGCTTTGATCCGCTTGGTGACCTCCAGCGGGTTCTCGCCGTGGCGCATCATCACCACCGCCCCGACCGCCTCGTTTCCGTCCTTCTCCAGCACGCTGCGGCGAAACTCGGCCCCCTGGCTCACGGTGCCGAGATTGGAGACGTAGATCGGCGTGCCCTTCTCCGGGTCGGCCTTCACGACGGTCTTCTCGATGTCGGCCGTGTTCTCGATCCAGCCGACGCCGCGAACGATGTACTCCGCGTTTCCTTTCTGGATCACCTTGCCGCCGACCGCGGAGTTGGACTGCGCAACGGCCGAGAATAACTCACCCAGGGTCACGTTGTATGCGCGGAGGTTGTTGGGGTCCACGTCGATCTGGTATTCGATGGGGAAGCCGCCGGCCGAAGCCACCTGCGCGACGCCCGGGACCGAGTTGAGTTGGTATCGGACGTACCAATCCTGAATGGCCCGCAGACGGCCCAAGTCCTGTCCTTCGCCCTCGACCGTGTACCAGAAAATCTGGCCCAGGGCCGTGGCATCGGGGGCCAGATAGGGCACGACCCCCGGCGGCAGGAAAGTGCTGGCCAAGGTCAATCGCTCCAACACCCGCTGTCGAGCGAAGTAGAAGTCGATTTTGTCCTCGAAGATGATGTTAATCATCGAGAAGTTAAACTCGCTCGACGATCGCACCGCTTTCACTCCCGCCAGCCCCTGCAAGTTCACTGAGAGCGGGTAGGTGATCTGGTCCTCGATCTCCTTAGGGCTGCGCCCCATCCAGTCGGTGAAAACGATCACCTGGTTCTCCGAGAGATCGGGAATCGCATCGACCGGCGTGTTGATGACGGCGTGGACGCCCCAGACCACCACGCCGAGGGACAACAGGATGACCACGAACCGGTTGCGAATCGAGAATTCAATGATTTTTTCGATCATAGTCTTTCACCGCTAGTCCAGCGCGAATGCTGTTCCAAAATCGCCTTGCGTGATTCCCGGAAAAAGGGGACAGGTCCAATTTGCCGGAACGGCCCGAAGGGTGCTTCGCACAAATTGGACCTGTCCCCTTTTTCCTCCTGGGATCGTGCAAGTTCATTTAGTGCGGGCGTGGTTAGCGTGCAATGGTTGAGGTCACATCCGCCAACTTCTTCAGCACTTCGTCGGGACTTCGCTTGGCCTTGCCCACGCACCCTTTGCAGCACAAGAAGACCGGCTGGCCACGCAGGGTGATCTTGACGGGAACACCCATCGATCCCAGCGCAGCGCCCGTCACAGGGCAAATCCGCTGCGCGAGTGCCAATCGGCGGTCGGCCTCCGGCAGTTGCTCGATGTTCTTCAGGTCGTCGCCCGTGGGCGCTGCGACCGCCACCCTCGGTTGCGGCTTCGGCTGGCGAGAGTCCGGTTTGCCTTGGTCGGGAGTTTGATCGCTCGGGCGCTGGCTGGGAACCGACGGCGCACTTGGATAGCCGCCGGACTGTGGGCCGCCGCTTGCGCCGAAGTAGGTTGAGGCGGCGGCCGGGTTGAGGCGCGTCTCCGCGTCGATCAGGAAGCCACCCGCGGCGGCAACTTTGTCGCCCGGGCTGAGTCCCTTGATGACGGGATACAGTTCGCCTTGGCGAGGCCCAAGCTCAACTTCCACCCCCTCAAACATGCCGGGTTCGCGCTCGACATAGACCACCTTCTTCGAGCCCGTATCCACAACGGCCCGCTCCGGCACGACGAGGAACTCGTTGGGCGGCGGGTCGCTCGTTCTGCCGGACGTGCTGAGCATGATCTGCCCCCTCCTAACTGCCGCGCTCTTGAAGGGCTCGATGGTCTCCAGCGGCGTGTTGATTCGCACCGTGGCGAACATGCCGGGACGCAGTTCGTGCTGCGGATTATCCAACACGAAGCGAACCCGGTTGGTACGTGTGGCGGCATCCAGTTGAGGATAGATGAGTGCGAGTTTCCCGGCAAAGGTGCGATAGCGACTAGCCTCCACGGTGGCTTCGACTTCCTGGCCGACTTGGAGAAAAGGGATGTCCTTCTCGTAAACGTCGGCCTCCACCCAGACTATCGAGAGGTCGGCCACCTCAAACAGCGTCATCTTGGCCTCCACACTCGCCCCAACCACGATCTTCTTGTCCACCACGTATCCTTCTTGCGGCGATCGGATGACAAGCCGCGGCGAGGGCTGGCCCGAGGCCGCGATGCCGTCGATTTCCTGGTGGCTGACTCCTAACAGCAGGAGTTTGTTCCGGGCGGCGACGGCCAAGTCCGCCACCCCTCCGTCCCGGGTCGCGAGGACAAGCTCCCTGGCCGTGCTATACAATTCCGGGCTATAGACTTCGGCGAGTGGGTCTCCCTTGTGGACGACGGTATAGGTCTCATTCACGTAGAGCTTCTCGACGTAACCATCTACCCGACTGACGATCCTCGACAGCCGGCTCTCGTCGAACGTGACGTAGCCGACCGTCTTGGTCTGCCTGGCCACCGGCCGGTACTCGACGGGCACGGTCTTGATGCCTGCCAGTTGAATTCGCTCGGGCGAGAGTTGCACCCGGCCCGTGATGCCCTCTGGCAGCTTGGCCGCTTCCCCTTTCTTGCGGACCGACAGCGGCATTCCGCAGATGGGACACTTGGGCACGTCGCCGTTGGGCTCGTAGGTCGAACGGATGACCTGCGGGTCCATCGGGCAATAGAACTCCTGCCCCGGCTCAAGCTCACGCGAAGCGACGCTTTGCGGCTGGGTCCACTTTTCCCAATAGTTCATCACCGTGTCCCAGTAGCCGATGAACATCCCGACGCTGGCCAGGACGGCGATGAACCGGACCCGCTTCAGAATCACCAGGCCCACGAGCCTGAACTTCTGCCAGCCCGTGACCGGCATTGCACCGACCGTTGCGCCGGCGCTTTGGTCGGGGGCGGTGTTCGTCTCAGCCTGGGCGGGGCCGATGTCACCCGCCGCTATCGCGGCAATCTCGGGAGCCGCGGCAACAATAGCTTCGCCAGCGACGACGCCCGTCGTGATCGCGGCGGCCTCGGCAGCCGCGGACAGAATCTCTTCAGCAGCCATACAGCACCTCCGAACTTGATCCGCCCGAGGGCGGCAAGAAAACTCGATTTCGCTCAATCAGACACGCGACCATAGCCCCCGGCACGGTCCACGTGGCCGAGGCGCTCTTCAATTCAACACGCACTGCGAGGCTAATGGCACGGTGCGTGCGACGACGCATTGTCCGCGCCCGAGGCATAGGCAGAATCGCGAGTGGACCTCCTGGACTTGTCGCTCGCACAACCGACCACGCCCGCCAACAAAACGATCACGGCAAGGATCAGCGTCCATGCAGGATTCCGCAACATGATCCAACTCCTCGTTAGGAAGGGTATCCACAGCAACGTTACTGAACCTGACTCGCCTGGCGGACCTTCCGCAGGTACGCCTCCGGGGCGCTTTGCACTTTGCCCAGGCAGCCTTTGCAGCAAAGGTACAACGGCTGACCGCCGACCAGCACCTTCACCGGACCGCCCATGCTGTCCAAGGCGGCTCCCGTCACGGGACACACTCGTTGGCGTGCGATCCCGGCCTGGTCGTCGGGGCCGAGGGCCGCCAGCGTGACTGGCAGCTTTGCCTTCGAGAGGGCGACGGTCTGACCAAACGTCGCCGCGGATCGCTGTAATGGCAGATTCTCCAGCATGAACGTGGCCGTCATGTCACCGTCTTTGACACCGCTGAGGTCCACCGCAGCGGCCAAGTAGTCTTGTTCGGAGGAACCGCGCGGCGGCGCGACGTATTGTAGTGCCACGCGGGAAGTGCGGCTGTCGGTGCGAACGCGCATCACGATCTGGCCTTTGGCAAGGCGAGCACTCTGCGGCTGTTGGCCCGGCCCATAGACGTAAACGCGGATTTCTTTCGGTTGGTAAACCACCTCGAACGCAAGGGGGGCCATCGTGGTCATCCGCCCGCCATGTGGACCGGGCGGCGCGACCACGGGTTGCTTCGCACTGCCTGGTTGGCGAGCGGCTGGTTGGTGGGCGGAATGGTCCATGCCCTGATGGCCCATCTGCATGTGGTCGTGCTGAGCGTAGACTGGGGTATTCCCCCAACCGACCGCCCAAGCACCGATGGCCATCGCCAACATCACGTTACGAACGTTCCTGAAATGGTTTGGGGACATTACAATACTTCCTTCATTCGCAGAGGTTTTGAAAAAGGGAAACCCAACGATCCTCGACACAACTCACGCGCCCAAGCATTCTGCCGGCAGCACCGAGACGCGCGATACGATTGCCGCCGACAAGCGGACGCACGTATTCCCGCCGCACCATCCACGTAACCGGAGCAATGAGCATGACTGAGCAGTGGTGACCGAATCCGCCAAGGTGTGGATACGGACTGCGAACCAGCGGCAATGCGCAGTGAATGTCAGCGCGCAGCGCCCTCTGGGAGAAGGCCGATTAGATGATGAATCGGCAGAGGATGCTCAATCGCTTAGAAACGCTTGAGCAGAGAAGCGGCGGTTGCTGATCGGCGCGGGTGAGGGCTGCCGGCGGAACGACAATCGCGACGGTCATCAGCCCACCGAACGCAGGCGTCGATAACGACTTCGTGTTGTCTGTCCGCGAATCGCCCGGCAACGGATCGGGCGCGGGGGCCGATCTGTTCGCTGAGCACTGGCATAGACTGCCCTGCGAGCTTGGCCCGCCTTTGCAGCAGCAAGAGCATGGCCCCTTTGCACCACAGCAGCTTCCGTATTGTGCCGAAGATGCGGCAGCACCGCCGCAGCAGGAAGGTCGGGGTCTCGATACGTTAGTGCAGTGCGGACATCTCACGGCAAGTGCGGCGTCCGCGCGGCCAGATTTCACCGCCATTGACTGCGGGGAATGACTCCCGCAATCGCAAGCCGTCGCGGGCAGGGTTTCCGCGGGGACCAGTATGGCGGCTAGCCATAAGACGGCTTTGGCGGTGATGCTATGCAAGAATCGCATCGCTGGCTTGGTATCTCGCGTTATCAAGGCCGCCGCAAACTCCGTTTTGCCCGTATGGCCCACGCAATCGACACAAAATCCAATGTAACTTTACCGTTTCTGGTTAACGAAGTCAACAATAATGCAGCACACAGCGGACGCCGGGCGGGTTGAGGAGATCTCCTTTCGACCGAAACCCATGCGGGTTATGGCCTTGCAATGAGTGGCGATCGCCAGAATCCCGTGCCGCGACAAACATCACCTGGTCGCATGTCATTCAGGCCAGGTGCGACACGACACCGCTTGGCCACATAGCCGCGGCCCCCCACGAGGCGCAGCCGGGCAGCAGCGTAACACTGGCGTCATCCGGGAAGCGGTTTGAGTGGCGTCGGGTGGCCGGGGTCGAGCGCCAGCGAGCCCCCGGAAAACCAAGGGTCTGGGGGCTCACTTCGTTCGACCCCAGCCACCCGTCACCCGTCACCCGTTCCCCAGACTTGGAACTACTGACTGGCGTCATCCAGGAAGCGGTTTGAGTGGCGGGCTGGGGAGCGAAACCGCCGCATCACGGATTTGTGCCCACCGGCTCTCCCACCGCGCGCTCCAGTTCGGCCAGGCGCCGATGGTACTCGGCGATCGACTGGTAGTACATTTCGCGCTGCACGTTGAGTTGCCGTTCGGCGTCGAGCAGACGTAGGAAGTCGAGCTTTCCGCTGGTGTAGTTGGCCAGCGCCGAGTCAAGGCTCCGCTGGGCCGCCGGCAGAATCTTTTCCTCGTACAAGTCGACAACACGTTGACTCTGGGTGGCTCGATTGAGCCCTGATTGAACTTCGTATCGCACCTGGTCCAGTCGGTCCTGGTACTCGGCGCGACGCTGGGCAACCCGCTCTGACGCCTCACGCACGGCCGCCGATCGGCGGGCAAAGCGGATGGGCACGTTGACGTCCATGCCCACTTGGGGCCGCATGTCTTCGGGCATGAATCCGTCGTACTTGGCAACCAGGTTTACGTCAGGGTAATACTCCCTGCACGCCAACGCCAGATTGGCCTGCTCGGCGCGAATGCGAGCTTGCACGGCAAACAGGTCGGGCCGGGACTGAATGGCCGTCCGCTGGAGTGTCTCGGCAGTCGGCAGCGAATCGGGAAGCGACACTTTGGCGGGTGGCGGCGGCAGAGGATGATCGGCGGCACGGTGTAGCAGAGTATTGATCCGTGCAGTCGCTACTTGTTCGTCGCGCGTGATCTCGGTGCGGCGGCTCTCCAGGCTCGCAAGCTCCACATCGGCTTGGAGTACGTCCTGCTGCGTCGTTTGGTTCACCTGGTACTTGTTCCAGGCAATCTCTCGGAACTGCGTCAAAAGCTGATGCGTGGAGGCATTGACTTCCAGTTGCCGCCGGGCGAGGTAATAGTCGTAGAAGGCCGTCCTAGCCGCTTCTGCCAGCCTCAGTCGGGCATCGCCAATGTCGCCACGCATAACGTCGGCCTCAGCCGCGGCTGCGCTGCCGCGCAAAGCCCGCTTACCCGCCCAAGGAATCTTCTGCCCGGCTTGCACCATCCAGCCGCCGCCATTGTCCATACCGACGCCGCTGGGGCTAATCATGTAGGTGAACATCGGGTCGTCGAGCGAAACCACTTGCGGGTAGCGCTCCATCGCGGCGCGCCATGCATCCGAGACTGCCTGGAGCGATGGATTGCGGGCCTGCACCTCGGCCACCAGTTGCTCCACGGGCAACTCCGCCTGACCGCTGAAAGGATCGGACGGATCGTCCGAGCGGTAAGCTGCCTGCGGAGGTTCGGGAAGTGGCACGGAGGCTCCTCGTTTGGACCGAGCTGGTGCCCGGGCCGGCTGAATCGGACCGGGACCAGCCTCTTCAGGAAGAGGGGCCGGTCCGTCAGTGGCCCTAGGCGGGGCGGGAGGGGCGTCGGCAGGTGCCTGGTAGGCAACTTGGGAAACGGCCGGGGGCGTGGCAGGAGTTCGCCGAGCCTCGGATGCGCCCGCAAGAGGCGTCCGACTCGGATTGGCCACCGCTGTAAGCGAGGTCGGCCCGCTCCGACCGGCCGGCCATGCGCAGCCTGCCAGAAGGGTGACCAAGGTAAGTACCGCGTAGTAGTTGGCTTTTGCAGAGCGTGCCACTGGCTTTCCCTCCGTACTACCCCAATGCCCAGGGTGAATACAGGTCGGCGGGATGATCTCATTGTCACTGGCCGTTGCCAGAGACCATGCCCTCTCGGTGCATCGTCCCGTTAGAATCGGATCGTCCAGAGTTTTTGCCATCCCTGCTAGAACTAACAAGACCGATACAGGTTATCCATATTCGCGCGATTCCCACTCGTCACCCGTCTATTGTGGGAAGCGATGGGGGCTCCAGTGCGGCCACACCGGGCACTTGTTGCACAAGGAAACTGCCGAGACCTCCGGGTAGCGTGCTTGTCAAGGGCAACACGGTCTTCCTCTGCTGCCCCGACTGCGAAGAGGCGATTACGAAGAACCCAGACAAGTATCTGGCGAAACTCAAGGGCGGCCCGCAGACGCGGCGCAGCGGCCTTCGAGGTGCTCTATAATTGGGGGGCGTGGGCACTTGCCGGCTGTGGCCGGGCACTGATGCTCCATACGACGAATAGGTCGGCAGAGGACCTGGAGGAAATGCAGTGGCACAGGCACAACGTAGGTGGTTTCGCCGAGTTCTTGCTTTGGCCGTGGTCGGAGGGTTGGTGGCTGGCGTCTGGTACGCCTACACCGAAGGCTGGCTCGTGCCGGTGCAGAACTGGCTGAGCCAATGGCAGACCAAGAGCGGCGGAGAAGCCGCTTCTGCGGGCGGTCATGCCGGGCACGAGGCGGGCGGGATGAACATGCCGGGCATGGACATGGGTTCGGCGGCACCGCAGCAAATGGGCACGCCGTCGAGCGTTCCAGGACACGCCACCGTGATGATCCCTGGTGAACTCCAGCAGCGGATCGGCGTGCGGATCGGCCAGGTCGAAAAGGGGCCGCTGACGATGAGCGTCAATGCCCTGGGGATCGTTCAGCCCAACGAGACCCAGGTGGCCCGCGTCAACATCAAGACCGAAGGCTGGGTTGACAAGCTGTTCGTGAATTTCGTCGGCCAGACGGTTCGCAAGGGCGATCCGCTGCTCTCGATCTATAGCCCGAACTTCCTTTCGACACAACAGGAATTGCTCACCGCGCTGCGGACGGAAGGAACTTTGGGCGGCGGCAGCGGCCAGAAGACCCTCGCGGAAGCTGCCCGGCGGCGACTGGAACTCTGGGACGTGCCGCCGGACGAGATCGACCAACTGGTGCGGACAGGTCAGCCGCAGAAGGACTTGGTTCTCAAGAGTCCCATCAACGGCACAGTTTTGGAGAAGAAGGTCTTTGAGAAGCAGTACGTCACGCCGGACAAGGAGTTGTACGTCATTGGCGACCTTTCGACCGTTTGGGTCCAAGCGAAGGTCTATGAATACGAAATCCCGCATGTGGAACTCGGGCAACCGGCCACGATAACCATCGCTTCGCTCCCCGACCGGCAGTTCACCGGGAAAGTCGTGTTCGCTCAGCCGACCGTGGAGGAAGTCACACGGACGATACAGGTGCGTGTTGAACTGCCCAACCAAGAAGGCATGTTCAAGCCGGGAATGTTCGCCCAGATTTCGATCAGGCACCCGATGGGCGAGGGCTTGCTGGTGCCGACTTCCGCGATCCTGCGAACCGGCGAGCGGGACATCGCCTATCGGGTCGAGCCTGGTGACCATTTCGTGCCAGTGGAGGTGAAGATCAGCCCCATTCAGTTTGGCGATCGTTTTCAAGTCTTGGAAGGTCTCAAGGAATCCGAGCAGGTTGTAACGTCGGCCAACTTCCTCATTGATTCGGAGAGCCGCATCCGGCTCGGCGGAGGCGGCATGGCAGGGATGCAACACGGCGGGCATGGCGGCAAGGGCGGAAAGCAGTCGCCCACCAAAGAAAAACCGGCCACGGACCACTCGGGGCATGAGGGAATGGAAATGCCGGGCATGGACCATTCCGGCCACGAGGGAACGAAAAAACCGGCGACGGATCATTCAGACCATGACCATCCTGCGGATGGTGCCCGGCAAGAGATGCCGGGAATGGATCATTCCAAGATGTAGCACTAGGCCAGGCCCGCAAGCCTGAACCAGGCCATGATCGACCGCATTATCGAATTCAGCGCCCGAAACAAGTACCTGGTGATAATCTTCACTCTGGTGGCCATTGCCGGGGCCTACCATTGGATGCGTCAGGTGCCGCTGGACGCGATTCCCGACCTGTCCGATACCCAGGTCATCATTTACTCCCGCTGGGACCGAAGCCCTGACATTATTGAGGATCAGGTCACCTATCCCATCGTCACCGCGATGCTGGGTGCCCCGCGCATCAAGGCCATTCGCGGGTTCTCGGACTTCGGCTTCTCCTACGTATACGTGATCTTCGAGGACGGCACCGACATCTACTGGGCGCGCAGCCGCACGCTGGAGTACCTCTCGAAAATCCTGCCGCGATTGCCGGAAGGTGTCCGCACGGAACTAGGCCCGGACGCCACCGCCGTGGGCTGGGTGTACCAGTACAGCCTTGTGGATAAGACCGGCCAGAACGATCTCGCCCAACTACGGAGTTTCCAGGACTGGTATCTGCGTTACCAACTCCAATCGGTGCCGGGCGTGGCGGAAGTGGCGTCCATCGGCGGGTTTCAGAAGCAGTACCAGGTCAACATTGATCCGACCAAGTTGCTGGCCTTCAGCATTCCGATCTCTACCGTAGTCCAGGCGATCCGGGACGGCAACAACGACGTGGGCGGGCGACTCGTCGAGTTCAGCGGCGCGGAGTACATGGTCCGCGGGCGGGGGTATGTGAAGAGCGTGCAGGACATCGAGCAGATTGTCGTGGGAACGGACAAGCAGGGAACGCCCATCCTGGTCAAAAACCTCGGTTCCGTTACCCTCGGACCAGAAATCCGCCGGGGAATCGCCGACCTGGATGGCGAGGGGGACACGGTAGGCGGCATTATCATCATGCGAGCCGGGGAGAACGCGCTCAACGTCATCGAACGGGTCAAGGAGAAGCTGAAAGAAATCAAACCGTCGCTCCCCAAAGGTGCCGAGATCGTCACCACCTACGACCGCTCGGAGTTGATCGCGCGGTCCATCGACACCCTCAAGGAAGAATTGCTGCTGGAAATCATTATCGTCAGCTTAGTGATCCTCGTGTTCCTCTGGCACATCCCCTCGGCGATCATCCCCATCCTTACCATCCCAGTCTCCGTGGTGCTGGTGTTCATCCCCCTTTACTTCATGGGGCTGACCTCGAACATTATGTCGCTCACCGGGATTGCCATTTCCATCGGCGTGCTCGTGGATGGCGCGATCGTGGAAGTCGAGAACGCCTATAAGCGGCTGGAAGAATGGCTTGCCGGCGGCAGAAAGGGGGATTTCCACGAGGTCCGCTTGCGCGCGTTGAAGGAAGTCGGTCCTTCGGTCTTCTTCTCGCTCTTGGTCATCGCCGTGGCGTTCCTGCCCGTGTTCACCCTGGTGGATCAGGAAGGGCGGCTGTTCAAACCCTTGGCGTATACCAAAACCATTGTCATGGCCATTGCCGCCGTCTTGGCCCTTACGCTTGACCCGGCCCTACGCATGATGTTCACGCGGATGGATTATCACACGTTCCGGCCCCGCTGGCTCTCGGGCCTGTGGAACGCCGTGGCGGTCGGCCGCTACTACCCCGAGGAGCAGCACCCGATCAGCAAGCGGCTCTTCCGTATCTACGAGCCGGCGTGCAACTTCGTGCTGCGTCACAAGGTGCTCACCCTGGTTGTGGCATTGATCCTGGTGCTGACGACCATTCCCGTCTACTTCCAGTTGGGATCGGAGTTCATGCCGCCCTTGTATGAGGGCACGCTGCTCTACATGCCCACGACTGTGCCGGGCATCTCGGTGGCGGAAGCCCAGCAACTCCTGCAGACGATGGACAAGCAGTTGCGGCAGTTCCCCGAGGTGGAGCGGGTCTTTGGCAAGGCGGGCCGGGCGGAAACCTCGACCGATCCCGCGCCGTTCTCGATGATGGAAACCACCATCGTGCTCAAACCCACCGACCAATGGCGGAAGAAGGATCGGTGGTACTCCAACTTTCCCGGATTCCTCCAAGTTCCCTTGCGGCACATCTGGCCCGACCGCATCAGCCCCGACGAACTGGTTGCGGAAATGGACCAGGCGATGCAGTTTCCGGGCGTGAGCAACGCTTGGACGATGCCGATCAAGGCCCGCATTGACATGCTGACCACGGGCGTGCGGACCCCGATCGGCATCAAGATTCTGGGGGCCGATGTCAAGGAGATCGAACGGATTGGAACTCGCCTGGAGTCGATCCTCGGCCCCTTGCCCGGCACGCGCAGCGTCTTTGCCGAACGGGCCGCGGGCGGGTACTTCTTGGACTTCACGCTCAAACGGGAAAACCTGGCCCGCTACGGCCTGACGATCAAGGAAGCCGAGATGGTGGTGCAATCCGCCGTGGGCGGCGAAGTCATCTCCACGACGGTCGAGGGCCGTGAGCGCTACACGATCAACGTCCGCTACGGCCGCGAGTTCCGCCAAGACCTGACCAAGCTCCGCCGCGTCCTGGTGCCCACGATGTCGGGTGCGCAAATCCCATTGGCGGAGTTGGCCGACATCGAGTTCGTCTCCGGCCCGGCCATGCTCCGCGACGAAAACGGGATGCTCTCCGGTTACGTGTTCGTGGACCTGGCAGATCGCGACGTGGGCAGCTACGTCGAAGATGCCAAGAAGGCTGTGGACGCGAACCTGGAACTTCCGACCGGCTACACCTTAACGTGGAGCGGCCAGTACGAGAACATGCAACGGGTCCGGGAGCGGCTGAAGATCGTGCTGCCCGTCACGCTGTTCCTGATCTTCATTCTGCTGTACTTGAATACCAAGTCGGCCGTCAAGGCGGGTATCGTCATGTTGGCAGTGCCCTTTTCCTTGATCGGGGCGATTTGGTATCTATGGTTCCTCGGCTATCACATCTCCATCGCGGTCTGGGTCGGTATGATCGCGCTCATGGGGTTGGACGCCGAAACGGGCGTCTTCATGCTCCTGTTCCTGGACCTTTCCTACGACGACGCGGTTCGCAAGGGCAAGATGAATAGCTATGAAGACCTCCGCGAGGCGATCATCCACGGGGCGGTCAAGCGGGTGCGACCCAAGGCGATGACGGTGATGGCCGCGATGATGGGCCTGCTGCCGATCATGTGGTCGATGGGCACCGGGGCCGACATGATGAAACGCATCGCCGCCCCCATGATCGCCGGGCTGGTCACGAGCTTCATTATGGAGTTGCTCGTCTATCCCGTGATCTACGCCCTGTGGAAGTGGTGGGGCGAAGTGCGGCCAAGGATTCAAGGTGCGCAACAGAGCCCCGCGGAAGCGGTCTGATTGCTATGGCCAGAGACCCCATTTGCGGCATGGCGGTGGATGAGGCGTCGGGCCTCTGGGCCGAACGTGACGACCAGACCTTCTACTTTTGCAGTGAACACTGTCGGCGGACGTTTCTTGCCCAAGGGACTCCTGCCCAAGAAACATCGGCCGGTAGGCCGCACCATCGCGCAGCGGAAGTCAAAGCGTTTGCGAAAGGCAAGTATTACTGCCCAATGTGTCCCGGTGTGGCCTCGGACAAGCAGGCTAACTGCCCGAAATGTGGAATGCCTTTGGAGCGAAATCTCAACCGGACCGCGCCGGCAAAGACCATCTACACCTGCCCGATGCACCCGGAAGTAAGACAGGATACGCTCGGCACCTGCTCAAAATGTGGGATGGACCTGGAACCCCAGCACGTCGAGGCCAGCCAAGAGGAGGACGACCCCGAGTTGCGCGCCATGACCAGAAGGTTCTGGGTATCCGTGGCCTTGGGGCTGCCCGTCCTCTTGTTGGCGATGTTGCCGATGTGGGGCGTGCCGCTCGATCAATGGATCGGCCATCGGCCGTCTCTTTGGATTCAGTTTGTCTTGAGCACCCCGGTTGTGCTCTGGGCTGGCTGGCCATTTTTCCAGCGTGGCTGGCGGTCGCTGGTCACGTGGAATCTGAACATGTTCACGTTGATCTCGCTGGGAACGGGAGCAGCCTACTTCTACAGCCTCGTCGCCCTTCTGCCACCGAAGGCAGGCCACGTCTGACCGAAGTAATACCCACTGGACAGATTCCCGAATCAGAAGTGCTGGGCCTTGCTGCCTCTATAGAGCAAAACAGTGAGCACCCCTTGGGACGTGCGATTGTGGACGCTGCCCGCGATCGAAATATCAGCTTGTCGCCGGTCGAAGGATTCGATTCCATTACCGGCGGTGGCGTTCAGGGCCAAGTCGCTGGACGCATGGTGCTTGTTGGCAAGCGAGCCTTCCTAGAGCAGAACAACCTGCAGAACGTTGCGGTATGGGACGAAAGAGCCAAAGACTTGCAGCGGTAAGGCCGCACCGTGATGTTCGTGGCGGTGGATAAGAAGCTGGTTGGTCTGTTGGCGGTGTCTGATCCCATCAAGCCCTCGACGCCCGAAGCCGTCCACACTCTCCAAAACCTTGGTCTGCGGGTCGTCATGCTTACCGGCGACAACCAGGAGACTGCTAGAACGGTGGCCGAAGAACTCGGCATTGATCGGTTCGAGGCAGCAGTCAAGCCTCAAGAGAAGAATCATTGTGTCAATGTGCTGCGCTCCGAGGGGCGCGTGGTGGCTATGGCGGGAGACGGGATCAATGACGCGCCAGCTTTGGCAGAGGCCGACGTGGGAATTGCGATGGGGACAGGGACGGATGTAGCTATTGAAGCGGCGGGCATCACGCTTGTAAAAGGCGACTTGCGGGGCATCGTCAAGGCGGTTCAGCTTAGTCGCCGTGTGATGCGGAACATCCGGCAGAACCTTTTCTTCGCCTTCGTGTACAACATTCTCGGAGTCCCGATAGCCGCAGGCATCCTGTTTCCGTTTCTCGGAATCTTGCTGAGTCCCATGATTGCCGCTGCCGCCATGAGCGCAAGTTCTCTGTCGGTGGTGGGCAACGCCTCGCGGCTCCGAACCATGCATCTTGCGTAAGGAGTTCGTCCTATGTCCGTATGGAATCTCACGTCACTCCGGGAAATCCATGCCGCGACGCCACGCCGGATAGCAGTAGAGTGATCGGGAAATGGACCGCTTGGCGACATCGAGTGACAGTTGACCACTACCACGAATTACCATGAAATCCCTTGACATACCACCGTAAGTCGTTAGATTTCGTCATGGTTTGCAGCGGTCTGGAATACTTCACCACTTTTGCGTAGGTCACGAAATAATCGGATTTTGGAGACTTTAGCATCATTATTGGGTGATTTCATCCTGCACGGGCATCGTGCAGGGTTTGAGTCGTATGGAAACGTCCGGCGGCCTGAGCGTCGCGCAGCAT
>Ga0315291_10003885_pt1 | contig 19175 bp, 13 predicted proteins | sample YL17G12_20_MG_FD_203070 | JGI IMG/M metagenome (GOLD analysis project Ga0315291, IMG submission 203070) | Sediment microbial communities from Yellowstone Lake, YNP, Wyoming, USA - YL17G12_20 | ecosystem: Environmental > Aquatic > Freshwater > Lake > Sediment | place: USA: Wyoming | collected...
ACAGCACCCACTCCTCAAGCACCTCTTCGAGTTCGTCCCGACAGGCTTCAAGGGTGGCGGCGTTGGCGCATACGCCGTCAAAACCGGGGACCTCTCCGTAGAACGAGCCGTCGTCGGACAGGATTTCATAGCGCGCGCGGTGCAGCGCGCTATGAAGGTACTTGGTTAGCATCCTTCCACTCCTCTCCATACGGGTGCAATCGCCAGGTTGCCGCCAGCGCAGTGTAACACAAAGCCCGTGGAGCGCCAAACTGCGCACTTATATCCAGCCGTGCGCACAGCGCTGGCCATCATCAAGGCAGTCGTTCAGAAACACAAGACGGGGCATGCCCCGTCTCACACCTGGCACTCAGAAGAGCTGAGGTATGAGGACTACCCTGCGGTCTCAGCGCTCTCGGCGTTGAATCTGCGCCCATAGCGCAATTTCTCCATCTGGAAAAAGCCGCGTAGACTGTGATTCAAGGATTTCGGTGTGTGGAGGGCAGGGTGGAAGAGTTCAAGCAAGCCAATCGCGAGTTGTGGAATGCGTGGACCGGGGTGAATGCGCGGTCGGAGACGTACGACCTGGCGGGCTTCAAGGCGGGCCACAGCAGTTTGCACCCCATCGAGACCGCAGAGGTGGGCGACGTGGCGGGCAAACGGCTGTTGCACCTGCAATGCCATTTCGGCCTGGACACGCTCTCCTGGGCGCGGCTAGGCGCGCAGGTGACGGGCGTGGACTTTTCCGAGCAGGCCATCGCGCTGGCGCAGAGCCTGGCGGCCGAGCTGGCGCTGCCTGCGCGCTTTCTCTGCTCGGACGTCTACGAGTTGCCCCACCTGCTGGACGAGCAGTTCGACGTGCTGTTCACCTCAGCCGGCGTGCTGTGCTGGCTCAACGACTTGCCGCGTTGGGCGCAGATCGTGGCGCACTTGCTGAAGCCGGGCGGAACATTCTACATCCGCGAGTTTCACCCCTTGGCCATGGTCTTTGAGAACGAGGGTGACATCACCGACCTGCAAGTCAAGTACCCCTATTTCCACAGCCCTGAGCCTCTGCGCTGGGAGGCCAACGGATCGTATGCCGACCCGACCGCCGACGTGCACGGCGTCTCCTACGAATGGCAACACAGCCTGGCCGACGTGCTCAACGCGCTACTCGGTGCGGGCTTGCGGCTCGAATTCCTGCACGAGTTCCCTTACTGCTCCTATCCCATGTTCCCGTTTATGGAGCAGGGCCCTGACGGCAACTGGCACCTCAGGCGCTACGGTGACATCGTCCCTCTCATGTTCTCTCTGCGCGCCCACAAACCTGGCTAAGGGCACGCATGCCAACACAAAGACACGAAGCCACAAAGACACGAATCATGTTTTATGTCCTTCTCTTCTTTGTGTCTTCGCGCCTCGGTGTCTTTGTGTTTGGCAGCCTGCTTTGGCCGCGCAAGGGGACAGGGGTATAATGGGCGTCGTGAGGGGCGTGCCATTGGAGAAACGTGAGTTCACCGTCGCAACCGAATATCGCTACGACCGCTCCAGCGCGGTGCGTTGGATCGCCACGCACATCCTGCGCTATCCGTGGCTGCCGCTGGCCTCCGTCTTGCTGGCGATTGCCGTCAGCCTGCTCGGCAGCAGCATGTACCTCATGATCGGGCGGGCTTTCGACCTGATCCTGCGTCCCGGCGCCACGCTGCGCCTGCTGCTGCAACTGACACTGACCATCCTGGCGCTGGGCGTCGGCCAGGGCCTGGCGCAGCTCGCGCGCAGCCTCGGCCTTGAGGTAGCCGCGCAGCGCATCGAGCGCGACTCACGCGACGAGCTCTACCTCAGCCTGCTGGGCAAGAGCCTCACCTTCCACGGCCGCCAGCGCGTGGGCGACATCATGGCGCGCGCCACCGACGACGTGCATCTGCTCAACCTGATGGTCAGCCCGGGCTTTACCCTGATCCTCGCCTCGGTTGTGGGCCTGGTGGTGCCGGTCGCGGCCGTGGCGCTCAACCTGCCGCGTTCTCTGCTGCTCTCTCCGCTCGTGTTCCTGGTGGGCTTTGCCGTCACGCTGCGCCACTATATGCGGCAGCTCGAGCCGGTGGTGGGCGCCGTGCGCGAGCAGTTTGGCCTCATGGACGCGCGGCTGGCCGAGACCATCGCGGGCATCGAAGTGGTCAAGGGCAGCGCCCAGGAGAGGCAGGAGCAAGACCTGTTCTCGGTTAACGCGGGCAAGCTCCGTGATCTGTACGTCAAGCAGGGCCAGGTTCAGGCGCGCTACCTGCCGCTGCTGGTTTTCAGCATCACGGTCGGCACGGGCCTGCTGCACGCGTTGTGGCTGCACCGTCAGGGCGTGCTGAGCACGGGCCAGATCATCTCTTACATGGGGCTGCTGCGCCAGCTCGAGTTCCCCTGCTTCATCTCGCTGTGGAGCTTCTCGCTGGTGCAACTGGGCGTCGCGGCCGCCCGGCGCATCCTGGAGCTGATCAACGCCAAGACTGAGCTCGATGAGAACCCGCAGGGTATTGACCAGCCCATGCACGGCGAGCTCGTGGTTGAGCACGTCAGCTTCGGCTACGACGGCAACGACGTGCTGCACGACATCAGCTTCCGCGCCAACCCGGGCGAAACCATCGCCATCGTGGGAGAGACCGGCTCGGGCAAGTCCAGCCTGACGCGCCTGGTCAACCGCGTCTACGACGTGACCGAGGGGCGCGTGCTGGTCGATGGGGTGGACGTGCGCGACTGGAACCTGGCCGCGCTGCGCTCGCAGATTTCGGCCATCGAGCAGGACGTCTTTCTTTTCTCGCGCTCGCTGGAGGACAACATCGCCTTTGGCATGCCGCAGGGCACGGACATGGAGCTGATTCGCCGCGCCGCGCGCGAGGCGCAGGCCGATGGTTTCATTGCGGGCTTCCCTGAGCAGTACCAGACGGTAATCGGCGAGCGCGGCGTGACGCTCTCGGGCGGGCAGCGCCAGCGCGTGGCCATCGCGCGGGCTTTCCTGACTGACCCGCGCATTCTGATCCTGGACGACTCGACCAGCGCTATCGACAGCGCCACCGAAGACGAGATCCAGCGCGCCATGCGGCGCATCATGCAGGGGCGCACCACGCTGCTCATCACGCACCGCCTCTCGCAGATCCGCTGGGCCGACCGCATCCTGGTCCTGCGCCGCGGCCGCCTAGTCGACCAGGGCAGCCACGAGGAGCTCATGGCCCGTTGCGAAGCGTATCGGCGCATCTTCGCGCGCTACGAGACAGGTGGTGGTGCTGAGGAGCATGTCAACACAAAGCCACAAAGCCACACAGGCACAAAGGATGAAGAATAGACCATTTTGACTGTCTGCTGTCTGGACACCCACATGAAGCCGTTGCGTAAGAGGTCCGAGACGGCTGGGATCTGATCCATTCCTTTCTGGGTGTCTTTGTGCCTTCGTGTCTTTGTGTTTGGATTCATGACCATGGAGATGCAATGGGTTGGGTTCTGGACGGCCTGGAAAGCGATAGCTACGACCGCACGTACGGCGACGCCAGGCTGCTCAAGCGCATATTCGGGTACTTTCGGCCGCATTGGCGTATCATGGCGCTGGTGGCGGGCATGATGGCCGCCGACTCGATCGTCCAGGCGGGCGTCCCGTTCCTCGTCTCGCGCGGCATTGACGCGGTGACGCGGAACTCGGCGCTGTCCAGCGTGGTGCTGTTGGCCGGGGGCGTGCTGCTCTTGAGCTCGCTGAGCTGGGTCTTCAACTACTTCCGGCAGAGCCTGGGCGCGCGCATCATCGGCGACGTGGTGCTGCGGCTGCGCGAGGACGCTTTTTCCGCCGTGGCGCGCCACGACCTCTCGTTCTACGACGAGCAGCCCGCCGGCAAGATCGTCAGCCGCGTCACCTCAGACACGCAGGATTTCTCGACCGTGGTGGAACTGGTCGTCAGCGCCTTTAGCCAGTTGTTGATGGTGGGCATCCTGTTTGCGGTGCTGTTCTCGATCAACACGCGGCTGGCGCTGCTGGTGGTGGCCATGACACCCGTGGCGGTGCTGCTGGCGCTGTCCTTCCGTCGCGTGGCGCGCGAGGTCACGCGCAACGGCCGCCGCGTGCTGGCGCGCGTCAACGCGCTGATCCAGGAATCCATCAGCGGCATCGCCGTGGCCAAGAACTTTCGGCGCGAGGCCGCCGTCTACGCGGACTTTCAGGCCCTCAACCAGCAGGCCTACCGGCTCAACCTGGTGCGCGGTGGGACCCTGCAGTTCATCATGCCGCTGATGGACATCTGCGCCGGGGTAGGCACCGCCCTGGTGATCTACTACGGCGGCTCGGCCGCCCTGCGCAACCTGCTCACCGCTGGCCAGTGGTACTTTTTCGTGCAGGCCATGGGCTTCTTCTGGTTCCCCATGACCAGCCTGGCCTCGTTTTGGAGCCAGTTCCAGGACGGGCTCTCGGCCGCCGAGCGCGTCTTTGCGCTGATCGACGCCGAGCCCAAGGTGGTGCAAACCGGTCACGAGCCGGTCACGACGCTGCAGGGGCGCATCGAATTCCGCCACCTGGGTTTCTCCTACACCGGGCGCGAGGTGGTGCTCAAGGATTTCTCGCTGACGGTCGAGCCGGGCGAGACGGTGGCCATCGTGGGCCATACTGGCGCGGGCAAGTCTAGCCTGGCGCGCTTGCTGGGGCGCTTCTACGAGTTCCAGGAGGGCCAGCTCCTCATCGACGGGCGCGACATCCGCTCCCTGGACCTGGCGCAGTACCGCCGCCACCTGGGTTTTGTGCCGCAGGAGCCGTTCCTGTTCTCCGGCGCGCTGGCCGAGAACATCCGCTACAGCCGCCCCGAGGCCACGGACGAAGAGGTGGCCGCCGCGGCGCGCCGCATCGCCAGCGGCGAGTGGGTGCAGGACCTGCCAAACGGCCTGCAGACCGACGTGGGCGAGCGCGGCTCGCACCTCTCCATGGGCCAGCGCCAACTGGCGGCCCTGGCGCGCGTGCTGCTGGCAGACCCCTCCATCCTGGTCCTGGATGAGGCCACGGCTAGTGTGGATCCCTTCACCGAGGCCCAAATCCAGGAGGGGTTGGACGTGGTCATGCGCGGGCGCACCTCCATCGTGATCGCCCACCGCCTGTCGACCGTGCGCAACGCGCACCGCATCCTGGTGCTGCGCAACGGTGAGATCATCGAAGGGGGCACCCACCAGGAGCTGCTGGCCGCGGGCGGCCATTACGCCGAGCTCTACAACACCTACTTCCGCCACCAGTCCTTGGAGTACATCGAACAAGCTCGCTCTCTGGCCAGCGTTGGGACGTAAACACCAAGGCACGAAGGCACAAAGACACGCAGTGAAGAGACATAACCATCTTGGTGGCTTTGTGACTTGGTGGCTTTGTGTTGAAGATCGATTCCCATGATCATGACAGTCACGCTCAATCCGTCCCTCGACAAGTGCTTGACGCTGGAGCGCCTGCGCCTCGGCGAGCTCAACCGCGCCGAGTTGACCCGCGTGGACATCGGCGGCAAGGGCATCAACGTCTCGCGCGCTTGCTGTCACTGAGTGTGCCCAGCCTGGCCATGGGCCTGTGGGGTGGGGCCGCTGGCCAGCGTCTGGCGCAGGGGCTACAGGCGACGGGCACGGGGCACGATTTCGTGGCGGTTGGCGGCGAGACGTGCAGCAACCTGACCCTCGTGGAAGAGGCCCAGGGACGCGTCACCAAGCTCAACGAGCCAGGTCCGGCCGTCACGCCCGCCAAGCTGGGTGCATTGCTCGAGCGCGTGCGCCCGCGGGCCGCACCCGGGCAATGCTGCGCTTTCAGCGGCAGTCTACCGCTGGGCGCGCCCGACGGCACCTACGCCGACCTGATTGACGTCGTACATGCCGTCGGGGCACGCGTGGTCCTCGATTCCAGCGGGCTCGCGTTGGCGCGGGATTGGCGTGCGCGGCCGTACGGATGCAAGTGCAATGTCGAGAAAGCCGAGGAGCTGCTGGGCCGCCCTCTTCCCACCCAATCCGACCTGCTTGAGGCCGTGTGCACGCTGCGCGATGCAGGAGTGTCGGTGGCACGCATCGCGCGCGGGGCCGGTGGCGCGATCCTGGCGACCGGGCGGGTGGTGGTCCTGGCTCGACCATCACGCGTGCCGGTCAAGAGCCCGGCAGGGGCAGGTGACGCCACGTTGGCCGGCCTGCTGTACGGCACCAGCGCAGGCCTGGACTGGCCGGACGTGGCGCGTTGGTGTGTGGCGGCGGGCACTGCCGCCGCGATGCAGGATGGCACCGCCGTCCGCGACCGCGCCCTGGTAGAGTCCCTGCTTCCCCAAGTGGGCGTGTACGCGCAGTACTGACGGCTGCTGCTTCGACAACTCCGCCCTCTACGCCAGTGGTGCAGCGCCAGCCACATGATCACAGACACCAATCAAGTTTGGATCACGCTCCAAATTGGTGCCCTGACGAGCATTGTAGTATACTTAACTTTGACCTGGCTCATGCCCGGCCGGATTCCCTGCAGGCGGTTGGCCTTGAACTCATCCCTTGGTTACGATCCGAAAAAGACGCTGTCACAGAACCGGCTCTTGGGCCTGTGGCGCTTGTTGACCGGCTACCGTCTGGCCTACACGATGGCCACCTTGTGTTTAGCCGTTTCGGCATTGGCCAAAACAGGCACATTCTACCTCCTACGTTACCTGGTAGATGAAGTGCTGACGCGAAGCGAACTCGTGGGGCGGTTGACGTGGGTGGCGCTTGGCTTTGTGCTCCTGGCGGGTCTGGAAGGTGGGTTCACATTCCTCAGTGGACGTCTGGCAGCCGCCACGGCAGAGGGCGTCGCCCGGCGCCTGCGCAACTACCTCTTCGATCACATCCAGCGCCTCTCCTTCACCTACCACGACAGGATGCAGACCGGCGAGCTCCTGGAGCGCAGCACCTCAGACGTCGAATCCCTGCGCAACTTTTTCGCAGACCAGGCCATTGGCGTGGGGCGCGTCGTGTCGCTGTTTGGCACTAACCTGGCGGCGCTGATTAACCTAAACCCCTCGTTGGCGCTGCTCTCGATTGCTGTGGTGCCGATCATCGTGGCCATGTCGATTGTCTTTTTCCGGCGGCTGCACGCGGTGTACGAGGCCTATCAGGACCAGGAAGCCAAGTTGTCCACCACTCTGCAAGAGAACCTGACGGGTGTGCGCGTGGTCAAGGCCTTTGCGCGGCAGGACTTTGAACGGGACAAGTTCGAGAAGGAAAACTGGGCCAAGTTTCGGTGCGGTAAGCGCTTCTTTACCATCCACTCGCTGTACTGGCCCGTGTCTGACGTGATCTGCGGCCTGCAAATGCTGGCCTGCGTGTGGATTGGCGCGTTGCGTGTCATGGATGGCAGCATTAGTGTGGGCACCTACGTGGCCTACATCAACATGGTGCTGTGGATCATCTGGCCCATGCGCAACCTGGGCCGTCTCATCGTACAGATGTCCACCGGGCTCGTATCCTATGGCCGTGTGATAGAAGTGATCCGCGAGGAGCGCGAGCCGCTGGACGAAGGCGACTGCCACCCTGCAGGTGCGTTGCGCGGCGAAGTGGTCTTCGATCACGTGGGCTTTGGCTATTCGGCCGAACACCGCGTCCTGGAAGATATTGATCTTCGCTGCGCGCCCGGGCAGGTCGTGGCGCTGTTGGGCTCCACGGGCTCGGGCAAGACTACGCTGGTCAATTTGCTGCCACGCTTCTATGACTATACCAGCGGATTGCTGACCCTGGATGGCGTGGACCTGAAGCGCTACCCCCGCCACTACCTGCGGCAGCAGATTGGCATTGTGGAGCAGGAACCATTCCTCTTTTCCCGCTCCATCCGCGAAAACGTCACCTACGGCGTGCAGCGCATGGTGTCGCAGGACGAGATCGAGGCGGCGGCGCGCGCGGCAGCCATCCACGATGACATACTGACCTTCCCAAACGGCTATGACACCGTGGTGGGTGAAAAGGGCGTGATGCTCTCGGGTGGTCAGAAGCAGCGCGTAGCCATCGCGCGCACGCTGCTCAGGGATCCGCGCATCCTGATCTTGGACGACTCGACCTCGTCGGTTGACACAGAGACAGAACAGGAAATCCGCGAGGCATTGCAGCACCTGATGCAGGGACGCACGACGTTCATCATCGCACATCGCATCCAGAGCGTGATGAGTGCGGACCTGATCCTGGTGATGGACAGGGGCCGCGTGGTGCAGCGTGGCACGCATGAGACGTTGATGGAACAGCCAGGCACCTATCGCCAGGTCTATGACCTGCAGGCCAGCATTGAGGTCGAACTCGAGAAAGAGATTGCCTGTGTCGCCAAGTGATTGGGAAGAAGAGGAACTGGACAACACGCACGTGAGCGCCCGGACCCTGCGGCGCATGTTGGCGCTGGCCAGGCCCCACTGGAGGTGGATGGTCGGCTTTGTGCTGGCCGTCGCCGTGGTCTCTATCCTGGACGCCTACTATGCCCTCTTGCGCAAACAGGTGGTGGACCAGGCCATTCCCTACGGCAACCGGGCCGTACTGGCGCAGGTGGCCGTTTCCTACGCCGGCACGATTCTGATCCAGGCCGTGGGCGTGTTCGGCTTTGTCTACCTTGTGGGGATCCTGGGAGAACGCATCCAGTACGATCTGCGCAAAGCGATGTTCGACCGGCTGCAGGACCTGTCCTTTGCCTACTTTAACCGCACGCCGGTGGGCTGGATCATGTCGCGCGTCACGTCGGACTCGGAGCGCATTGCGCAGGTGACGACCTGGGGTCTGCTGGACACGACGTGGGGCACCTTGAACATCCTCACCTCGCTGGTCTTCATGCTTCTCATCAACTGGAAGCTGGCGCTGATTGTGGTTGGCATCGTGCCGGTGCTGCTGGCCGTGGCCAGCCAGTTTCAGAAGCGCATCATCACCGAATACCGGCGCGTGCGCAAGCTCAATTCGCGTATCGTTGCGACACTCAACGAGAACATCACCGGAGTGCGCGTGGTCAAGGCGCTGTGTCGGGAGGACGAGAACCTGCGCGAGTTTGGGGTGTTGACAGGCGAGATGTATGGCTCTTCTTTTCGCGCAGCCTGGCTCTCGGCGCTCTTCCTGCCCGGGGTGCAGATCATCAGCGCTGTGGCGATTGGCGCAATCGTCTGGTACGGCGGCGCGCAGGCGCGGCTAGGCGGCATGACCATCGGCGGCATCCAGGCTTTTGTGCAGTACGTCACGTTCATGATGTGGCCGATCCAGGACGTTGCTAGGGTCTACGCCGTGATGCAGCACGCTGTGGCCTCGGCTGAACGCGTGTTTGCCCTGATTGACACGCGGCCAGACATCGTCGACCGCCCCGATGCGGAGGACCGTGGCAGCATCCGCGGCGACATCGAGTTCGCGCACGTCAACTTTGCCTACCATGCAGATACGCACGTGCTCAAGGACTTTAACCTCAAGGTGCGGCATGGCGAGACGATCGCGCTGGTGGGGCCGACGGGTGGCGGCAAGACCACTATCGTCAACCTGCTGTGCCGCTTCTTTGAGCCGACCTCTGGGACGATCCGCATCGCCGGCCAGGACTACACCCGGCTTTCGTTGCACGCCATCCAATCGCGCATCGGGGTGGTGCTGCAGACGCCCCACCTCTTTTCGGGCAGCATCCGCGAGAACATCCGCTACGGCCGGCTCGGCGCCAGCGACGATGAAGTGGAGCAGGCGGCGCGTCTGGCCGGGGCGCAAGAATTCGTCATGACCCTGGAAAAGGGCTATGATTCGGAAGTAGGCGAGGGCGGGCAACTGCTTTCGGTGGGTCAGAAACAGCTCATCGGTCTGGCGCGCGCAGTGCTGGCGCAGCCGGAACTGTTCATCATGGATGAGGCCACCAGTTCGGTCGACACGCTGACCGAGGCGTTGATCCAAAAGGGCATGCAAGGCCTGATGAAGGACCGCACCAGCTTTGTCATTGCTCACCGCCTCTCGACCATCAGGCGCGCTGACCGGATTGTGATGATCGAGGATGGGCGCATCACAGAAATGGGCACACACGCCGAGCTGCTGCGTGCGCAGGGCCATTACTACCGGATGTACACGCGCCAGTTCCGTCGCGAGCGGGCGCTGGAGCACAATACGCTGCTGGGATAGTGCGTGCTGGGTGTTGCGTGTGCGAGGGCTTTCGGGCACATCTTCTGGGGAGCCAGAAGAGTCAGCGCAGGAGATGGAGGTTGGCAGATGTCCGAGGGCAGTCCGGCAGAGTCAAGGTTCGAGTTTCATCCCCTGGTCGCGGAGCGTTGGCCCGACCTGGAAAGACTGTTCGGGCCGCGCGGCGCGTGCGGGGGCTGCTGGTGCATGTACTGGCGGTTGCCGCGCCACGAGTATGAATCCATCCGAGGAGAAGGCGCTCGCCTTGCGCTCAAGAAACTGGTGGAGAGCGGCGCAGCGCCCGGCATCCTGGCCTACGCCGACGGCGCGCCGATCGGCTGGTGCGCGCTGGCGCCGCGCGAAGCGTATCCGGTGCTCGAGCGCTCGCGCATCCTGAAGCGCGTGGATAGCCAGCCTGTGTGGTCAATCGTATGCTTCTTTGTGGCCAGGCGCTGGCGGCGCAAGGGCTTGACAGTGCGCTTGCTGCAGGCAGCGGTCGAATTCGCCCGCGAGCGTGGCGCCACGATCATCGAGGGCTATCCTGTGGAGCCCAAGGAGCAGTGGCCAGACGCATTTGTCTACACGGGCCTGGCTTCGGCCTTTCGCAAGGCCGGCTTTGTGCAAGTGGCGCGGCGCTCGGAGACACGGCCAATCATGCGCTGGGAAGCGGGAAGCGCGAAGGGTGAGGCGTAGCGCTAGACGACGCAGTTGGAGAGAGTACCCAGGCCCGTGATGCTGCACTCGACCACGTCTCCGCGCTGGATGGGGGCGATGCCCTCGGGTGTGCCGGTGGCGATGATGTCGCCAGGCTCCAGGGTCATGCGTTGGCTGATGTAGGCGATGAGCTGCGGGATCTTGAAGACCATCATGCCCGTGTTCGAATGCTGCCGCACCTCGCCGTTGACGCGCAGCGTGATCTCCAGGGCGTGAGGATCCGGCACCTCGTCTGGCAGCACCAGGTAGGGTCCCATGGGGCAAAAGGTGTCCATGCTTTTGGAGACGAACCAGGGGTAGCCCTTGTCCTGGGCGATCTCCTGCACATCGCGCGCCGTGACGTCGTTGACGATGGTGTAACCCGCGACGTGCTGCATGGCCTGCTCCTCCGGGACGCGTCTGGCGCGGCGACCAATCACGACCCCCAACTCGATTTCTGGGTCCAGCCGCTGGACTCCGTCCGGGTAGACGATGTCGGCCTGCGGGCCGATGATCGAGGAAGGCGCTTTGGCGAAGAGCACCGGCTCTGTGGGTACAGCCTTGCCACGCTCGGCAGCATGCGCGGCATAGTTGCGGCCCAGGGCCACGATCTTGGACGGGTTGGTAGTGGGGGCCAGGATCTGCATCTGGCCCTGAACGCGATAGCGGTCGATTTCGCGCGTGTTTTCCAGGTCCGCCACGAACTCGGTCAAGGTCCGCAGCAGGTCTACCGTGTGGCGTAGTGAGTCGACCAGGGTGTGCTCAGGGTAGAGGAGAAGCCAGGAGAACTTGGCCGGGTAGGCCCGCATGGCCTGGCTGAGATTGACCCAGCCGTCGCCTCGTGCGAGGGCCACAAATGACCCGTTGTGTTGAGAAGCAAAGCATAGACGCATATCTATCTCCCTTAGCGCCTCCACAGGAGGTGCACGCGATTGCCGGCCGGGTCAGTCTGCCTGAGATAGGCGGCCTTGCGATCTGCGGCGATCATGGGCGTCTCGAACTCGATGCCCCTGGCCTGTAGCGCCGCCATGGCCGCCTCCAGGTCCGCGACCTGGATGGCGACGTGAGCGCGGTCGGTGTTACCTTCCTTCATCACCTCGATGCGGCCAGTCCCCTCGACGCTGAGGAAGTAGCTGTCATGGCCCTCGCTGGCCTGGAAATCGAACACCTCGCAGTACCAGTCGACGATCTGCCTGGCGCTCGCTGCGCCATGGGGGTACAGGCCGACGTGCTCGATGCCGCGTATCAGCCCCGCTCCGCGGGCGGCGCGGATCCAGCCCAGAACCTGCGCGGTGAGAGCGGTGATGGCGGACCAGTTGCCCGCTTCGATCCACTCTTTGCGGACGAGCAGGGTGCCGATACCAACGGCCGCCACTCCGGCTGTGAACCAGGCCTTGATGCACTCCTGCGTCGGCTCCACGCCGGTGGTGGGCATGGCGCGCGTCCAGGGCGTGGGGCCCAGGATGGCCCGGACGAACTTGGGCCCGTTCACGGGATCCGATGGAAAGACCTTGACTATCTCGACACCCAGCTCCTCGGCGGCCGAGATCTCAGACGCCGTGCCGCAGCCGGGGATGTAGGCAACCTTGCGGCGATTGCAGACGCGGGCAACCTCCGGGTTGAGTGCGGAACCGACGACAAAGTTGGCTCCACTGGAGATGTACAAAGCCGCCGTGGCGGGGTCGATGATGGACCCGGCGCCGAGGACCACCGAGGGGTCTGATTTGGCAAAGTGCAGAACCAGATCAGAGAACACGCGGTAGGCGTTGTCTCCCCGGTTGGTGTACTCCACAACTTGGGCTCCGCCCTTGACGCAGGCCGCCACCACCTGCTTAGCAACCTCCAGGTCGGGGTGGAAAAAGACCGGCACCAAGCCGATGCGCAGTGTCTCGTTGAGTACTTGCAGCCGGCTGAAGCGGGCCATGAAATCGTCTCCTTTCGCTCTTGCATGGGTCACATTATACCACAGATGCTGTGCCCAATGCCATCCGTGGGCGAGTGCATTTGGCGAGCGCAGTGACTTGCGGGTATAATGAGAAACGGCAACGAATCTACAGGCCTCCACAGGGAGCGTGCTCATGGACAATGACAACAACGTGCTTGCGGGAGCTGCGCAGGACTCGCCAGCGGAATCAGAGGCGCCACGTCCCGCCGGGCAAGTGAAGCACTGGCTGCGGAAAGTGCTATGGGAGGTGCTGTCCACGGTTGTGCCGGCGCTGTTTATCACGTTGGCGATCAACGTTTTTGTTGCTCAGGCGATGGTTGTGGATGGGCCGAGCATGCAGCCCAATCTCTACCTGAGCGAGCGCGTGATCGTCGAGAAGGTCACCTACCGCTGGCTGCACGGCCCGCGCCGTGGCGACGTGGTGACGTTTGATCTCCCTGGAGAGAAGGAAGAGCTGATCAAACGCGTGGTCGCGCTCGAAGGGGAGACCGTGGAGGTGCAGGGCGGCCGTGTACTGATCAACGGCCAGTTCTTGGTGGAGCCCTGGGTGACGCGCCCAGGTGAGCCCAGCTATGGCCCCATGGTGGTGCCACCTGGTCACATTTTTGTGCTGGGTGACAACCGTGGCAACTCGCGCGACTCGCGCTACTTTGGGCCCATCGCGCTCCAGCAGGTTAAGGCGCATGCATTGCTGGTGTACTGGCCTCTGGACAAGGTCAAGGCGCTTTGGTAGGGCGCGCAGAACACATGTCGAATCCCGGATGCTGGCAGCAATGCCAGCATCTTTTGTGACTGATTTGACAAACCGTAGGGGGGTACGGTATACTTCCTGAGGAGTACGCAAGGTCGCCGAGTGCAGCGTGAGACGTGACGAGCGGGAGACACGCGACATTATTGCTGGGCGGAGGGGAACACATGACAAAGGTTCTGGTCGTCGGGGGAGTGGCAGGAGGAGCCAGCGCGGCGGCTCGGCTGCGGCGTCTGGATGAAGCTGCGGAGATCATCGTCTTTGAACGAGGCCCGTACGTCTCGTATGCCAACTGCGGCATGCCCTATCACATTGGCGAGGTGATCAAGGATCGGCAGGCGCTGTTTGTGGCCACGCCAGAGAGTCTGCGTACCGACTACAACCTGGACGTGCGCGTGGGCCAGGAGGTGGTTGCCCTTGACCGCGCCCGTAAGCAGGTCGAGGTGCGCAAGCTGGACACAGGCGAGACCTACCGCGAGAGCTATGACAAGTTGATCCTCTCGCCGGGAGCACGGCCCTTTGTGCCCAAGGTGGCAGGTGCGGACCTGCCCGGCGTGTTTGTTCTGCGCAGCGTGCCCGACATGGATGCGATCAAGGCGTACGTGGATACAGGCAAGCCCAGATCGGCTGTCGTAGTAGGTGGCGGTTTCATCGGCCTGGAGATGGTCGAGAACTTGGCGACGCGCGGGCTGGAGGTCACCGTGGTCGAGATGCTGGAACAGGTGCTGACACCCCTGGACCGTGAGATGGCTGGGCTTGTGCAGCGTCATCTGCGCGACAAGAACGTGCGCCTGGCCTTGGGCGATGGTTTGAAGAGTATCGCGCAGGAGCAGGGCCGACTGGCCGTGACGCTGAGCAGTGGCAAGGTGGCCACCGCGGATCTGGTCATCCTGGCCGTCGGCGTGCAGCCCGAGGGTGACCTGGCCAAGTCCGCCGGACTCGAGCTCGGCCCGCGCGGCCACATCGTGGCCAACGACCAACTGCAGACCTCGGACCCGGACATCTACGCGATTGGCGACGCGATTCTGAGCCGCGATTACGTCTCGGGCAAGCCGACCGCGATTCCACTGGCGGGCCTGGCCAACCGGCAGGGACGCCTGGCGGCCGATCATATCGTGGGCCGCACGGTGGCCTACCAGGGCACGCAGGGCACCTCGATCGCCAAGGTCTTTGACCTGGCGGTCGCGACCACGGGCCTGAACGCCAAACAACTGACCCAGTTGGGCATTCCGTTTCGCAGCAGCATCACGCATACGGCAGACCATGCCAGCTACTACCCTGGGTCCGCCACCGTCACGACCAAGCTGCTGTACTCGCCGGAGAGCGGAAAACTACTGGGTGCGCAGGTGGTGGGCGTCAACGGCGTGGCGCGCACGATCAACGTACTGGCCACCGCGTTGAAGGCGGGCATGACCGTCTTTGACCTGGAGAACCTGGAGCTGGCTTATGCGCCACCCTTTGGCGCGGCGAAAGACACGGTCAACATAGCGGGCTTTGTGGCGGCCAACTGGCTGCGCGGGGATGTGGAGCTGGTCAACTGGGACGACATGTCCCGCCTGGATCCGACCAAGGACGTCGTCCTGGACGTACGCACGCAACCCGAATGGGACCTGGGGCACGTCGAGAGTGCGCTGCACATTCCGCTGCAGGAGCTGCGGCAGCGCCTGAACGAGCTGCCCAAAGACAAGCGTCTGGTGGTGTACTGCAAGATCGGCAAGCGCGGCTATGTGGCGGCACGCATTCTGAAGCAGCATGGCTTCCAGGTCGTCAACCTAAGTGGAGGAATTGACACGTTGAACGCAGTTACCTAGAAGCAAAGCAACTTTGACGAGTGGAAGCCGCTGGGCTCGTCTGGCACTTCCGGCGTTGTCGGACAGGCCGTGCCCACTGCGCCGACCGCAGCCAGCACTGCCCCCATGGTGGAGCTCGATGCCTGTGGATTGCAGTGCCCCGGCCCGATCATGCAGGTCTACCGCCAGATGCAGGCGCTGCAGCCCGGCCAGGTGCTCAGAGTACTGGCGACAGATCCCGGTTTTGCGCGGGAACATCGGAGCCTGCTGCCAGAGCACGGGCAACCACTTGCTCGAGGTCAGGCAGGAGGGCGGGCAGATCGTGGTCATGTTGCGCAAGCAGGACAAGACAGCGCCTACGGCTAGCACGATGGTCGCGGCCGCGGCAGGACCCAAGGAACGTACCTTGATCATGTCTCGGGAGACCTGGATCGCGCCTTGGCGGGCTTCATCCTGGCCAAGGGGGCGGCGGCGGCCGGTGAGAAGGTAACCATGTTCTTCACTTTTTGGGGCCTGAACATCCTGCGCAAAGCGCAGTCCCCGCCGGTCAAGAAGAACCTGATCGAGAAGATGTTTGGCTGGATGATGCCCAAGGGCCCCGACACGCTGGTGCTCTCCAAGCTCAACATGGGCGGCATCGGCACTGTGATGATGAGGCAAGTCATGAAATCCAAGGGCATCGACTCACTGCCTGCGCTGATGCACTCGGCGCAGCAAGCGGGCGTGTGTATCATCGCCTGCCAGATGACCATGGACCTGATGGGCATCCAGCCCGAGGAATGATGGAGGGCGTAGAGATCTGCGGCGTGGCGACGTATACGGCAGCCTCTGACACGGCGCAGGTCAACCTGATGGTCTAGACCGGTCGGACGCGACAACCTGAGCCCACAACAGAAACCCGGCTTCTTGAGAGAAGCCGGGTTTCTGCTCTCTGAGGTTAGGGCTGGGGGCAGGCCCTAGCGGAAGAGGATCGGCAAGTAGATCCGGTAGGCCGGCCGTGACGGCGTCTCCACGGGCGTCGGCGTGACGGTCAGCGTGGGCGTCGGTGTAAAGGTGGGAACGGGCGTCGGCGAGACAGTATGCGTTGGCGTCGGCGTTGAGGTCAGCGTGGGCTCCGCCGGCAGTTCCATCGCCACCTGGCTGTCGATCAGGTTCTGCGAATGATCGGCGGTGACGGCTGCGCTGAGAGTGCCGGTCACGTTGGTGCGCCAGACGTGCCAGATGGGTGTGTCATCCGCGGCGCGTGGCAGCGCGGGCTTGTCGCTCTGGAAGTAGATCCAGTCGCAGCAGGTCCACCACATCGGCGACTGCTCGGCGTATGGGGTGTCGATCAGCGTGCGCACGTGGGCCCCGCTATAGTCCATCACGTACAGGCCCCAGTTCCCGGACTGGTTTGACTGGAAGGCGATCGAGTTGCCGTCGGGCGACCAGCTCGGCGAGACTTCGTCCCAGGGCGTGTTGGTCAGGCGCACCAGATCGCTGCCGTCATAGTTCATGCTGTACAGTTCCCAGTTGCCATCGCGATTGCTCTGGAAGACCACGCGCTCGTAGCAGGAGCTGGCGGGCTGTGCGTCGGTGGCCGGGTTGTCGGTCAGCCGCGTCTGCAAGGTGCCGTTGAACTCCATGCGGTAGATCTCCCAATTCCCGTCGCGGTTGCTCTGGAAGTAGATCCAGCGGCAGGTGGCGGCAGGCGCGGTGTCGTCGGCCGCGTTCTGCGTCAGGTTGCGCTGGCCGCTGCCATCCGCGTCCATGCGGTAGATCTCCCAGTTGTGGTCGCGGTCGGACTGGAACACGGCCCAAACCGCGTCGCCGGCGGGTACCCACTGCGGAGCCATGTCTTGCGCGGGGTTGAAGGTGAGCCGGACCTGCGCTGTGCCCTCCGGATTGCTCTTGTAGATCTCCCATTGCTGGTCGCGGTTGGACTGGAAGATGACGTTCTGGGCGCAGACCGGGCACAGCGGGAAGCCCGGGATGGGCACGGTGGGAGTCACACCCTGTGGCGTGGGCGTGCCCGTCTGGGTCGGTGTAGGCGTGCGTGTCTGCGTCCTCGTCGGGGTCGGCGTCTGCGTGGGCGTGTCGGTGATCACCGGGCAACCCTTGAGGGTGGTGTTCTCAGTGAACGTCGTCGAGAACTCATAGATGCTCGCGGAGACCGTGTTGGTGATCACGCCGGGCGGTGCCGTGCTGGAGGTGCCCAGCTCGAGGTACAGTTGGATCGTCGCTCCGGCGGGCACATCCACGAGCCAGGTCACGACCGGATTGCCGTACGTGCCCACACCGCCCATATCAGAGTCGACATAGTACGTGTGGTCCGGGAGGCTGTCCACGACTGACACGCCGTTGAGCGGCAGCAACCCGGAGTTATGCAGCGTGATGTCGTACCGGATGTAGTCCTTGATGCACACCGGATCGAGTCGGTCTTTCTTGCTAATGCTCAGGTTGAAGCAACTCGCGTCGAAGGTGCACTCCACCGTGGACACGCAGCCGTGCGCGTCGGTCACGGTCAGTCTAGCGCTGTAGACACCTTTGTTCAGGTAGACGTGGTCCGGGTTCTGCTCGTCGGACGTGCCGCCGTCGCCGAACTCCCAGTGGAAGCTGTACGGCGCGGTCCCGCTGGTCGCAGAGCCGGAGAAGTGCACCTGGATCGGCGCGCAGCCCTGCTCCGGCTCGGCGCCGATGGTCGGCACGGGCAGTGGCCAGACGGTCATGGCGACCCGGTCGGTGTCCTGGCAGCCGTGGCTATCGGTGACGGTCAGGATGGCGGTGTAGCTGCCCGCGAGCGTGTACGTGTGCTGCGGGCTGTGCTGGTCCGAGGTCGCGCCGTCGCCAAAGGTCCAGTGATAGCTGTAGCCCGGTGTGCCTCCGGCGGCCCCACCGGAGAAGTTGCACGTCAGTGGCGCGCAGCCCTGGGTCTGCTCGGAACTGGCTGTCGCGGTCGGCAGCGGGTAGACGGTGATGACGACGGTGGTGCTGCTCGTGCAGCCGTGGTCGTCTGTCACACTCAGCCGTGCGGTGTAGGTGCCCGCGTGCGCAAAGGTGTAGGTTGGGTTCTGCTCATGCGACATGGCCGAACCGTCGCCAAGGAGCCAGAAGTAGCTGTAGGGCTCGGTGCCGCCGGTGGCGGAGCCGGTGAAGTGGACCTGCAGTGGTGCGCAGCCCGCGGCGGGTTCAGCGCTGGCGTGCGGCGTGGGCACTTCCCAGACCTCGAGCTGGATGCTCTCAGTATCCTGGCAGCCATGACTGTCGGTCACTGTCAGGATGGCGGTGTAGTGGCCCGCGCCCGTGTAGGTGTGCTGCACGTCCTGCCCGTCGGCGCTGCCGCCGTCACCGAAGGCCCAGTGGAAGCTGTAGGGCGGCGTGCCGCTGCTGGCCTCGCCGTGCAGGTCAGCCTGGAACGGGGCGCAACCCGCGGTCTCGGGCGCGGCGATGCGAGCCACCGGCAGTGGGTAGACGGTGATGGTGACCTGGTCGGTGTCCTGGCAGCCGTGGCTATCCGTGACGGTCAGGACGGCGGTGTAGGTGCCCGGGGTGGTGTAGGTGTGGCCCGGGTTCTGGGTGTTGTTGATCGGGCTGCTGTCGCCAAAGTTCCAGCTATAGGAGTACGGCTGCGTTCCGCCCGTGGCGGAGCCGGCGAAGGCGACCGCGAGAGGTGAGCATCCGGTATGAGGCGCAGCACTGGCCGTGGCGATGGGCAGTGGGTAGACGGTGATGACGACCTGCTCGGTGTCCTGGCAGCCGTGGCTATCCGTGACGGTCAGGAACGCTGTGTAGTTGCCAGCCGCGCTGTAGGTGTGGCTGGGGTTCTGGTTGGGGGACGTGCCGCCGTCGCCAAAGACCCAACTGTAGGTGTACGGGCTGGTTCCGCCTGATGCACCGCCGGTGAAGCTGACGGAGAGCGGGGCGCAACCCGCGCTGGGCGCGGCCGTGGCTGTGGCGGTGGGCA